>JAEEGG010007898.1_pt1 | contig 24331 bp, 24 predicted proteins | sample 9134161 | NCBI WGS metagenome assembly JAEEGG01 (sample SAMN16246543, study PRJNA631951) | gut metagenome | biome: gut microbiome; feature: rumen; material: CR-attached | host: Bos | place: Iran: Karaj | collected 2018-10
CCTGGGCCACCTACCTCATCCAGCTTACCCATCTTTCCCAGCTTATCAGTCACAGTCAGCACGTCTACAGGACTCTCTTCCGCGTTGAGCTTCACGATGGCCTCATACACCATCTGATTCCTGGGCTCATAAAAGCTCTCGACACGCAACAGGTTACACACTTCCATATAGGCATCCCTGTCAATCATCAGCGCCCCCAGCACAGCCTTCTCCATCTCTGTAGCTTGAGGCTGCACGTGGGCCAGTTCTAACGGCATTTCCCTATACTTGCCATTACCATGATTTGTTCTCCTTTGTTCAGGCATACCTTATTTATTCTCCTTATTCAACTTTTTTCTTTTTCCTTCAGCCCAGTTTTGGTTGGCTTTCGTCGTTTCCGACAATGTGTCCAGAATCTTCACCTTATCCGCATCGTCCAGCGAGTCATAGCGATCTTTCATTTCCAGCACAATGAACTTCCCGTAACCATTCTCATCATGCAGATTCTCAATCAGCTCTTCCACACTCATCGCCTTGATTTTCCTGTCCCTTTCCTCAATCCGCTCCCTAAACAGCAGATTAAAGATGGCGTCCTTCAGGGTCTTCTCGTGCTCTACCCACTTGCTGCGAAACAGCGCCACCTGTTGCTCTCTCGAAAGTCCAGGCAACATGTCCACACACTTCCTTAACTCTTCATCATCCCATTCCGAAAAATGGAACTTCTTCACTTGCTTAATAATGTACTCGTAATCAGTCATAGCTCACATAATATTAAAAGTTTGACTGCAAAGTTAGGGTTTTCTAACTCTGCAACCAAACGATTTTGCCCCACAAGCCTTGTGAAAAACGAAAGATTTAAAAAAAACGATTCGATTATTTGCGAATTTCAATTCTTTTGTTTATCTTTGCACACAGAATTAGCAAAAAGCGACATGGTAGTAACGTTCAATGAAGATTATCTGGAGAAGCTATACACTAATGGTGAGACAGGAATCAAGAAACTTAGATTCCAGCCTCAGATAGTCAGAGGATACCAAAAGGCCGTAAAGTATTTGATACAGGCTAAACGTAAGGAAGATCTTTTCCCCTTCAAGTCGTTACATTTTGAAGCTCTGCATGGTGACAAAGAAGGTCGTTTCTCCGTAAAGGCCAATGACCAGTATCGGGTAGAATTCACCTTGACAGAAACAGATGAAGAACCAGTGGTCACTATATGCAACATAATAGAATTGTCAAATCATTATAAATAAGAGAAGGATATGGATACGATACAGATTATGGGAAATAAGATTGCCAACAACATGACATCATCTATGCTGATACACCCAGGCGAGATGATTAAGGACGAAATCATTGCTCGTGGCATGACGCAGAAAGAACTCGCCAAGCAGATGGGCGTATCATACACCGTATTCAATGAAATCCTTAACGGCAAACGCCCTGTAACAACAGAATATGCATTGTTGCTGGAGGCTGCTCTAGGCACTAATGCCTCAATTTGGATTGGCTTGCAGGCTGATTACAATATGCAGAAGGCTAAACAAGACAAGTCGTTCATGAAACGCCTAGAGAAAATCAGAAAGATTGCTGCTGTCTTTTAGCTAAAGAATTGACATCAGCCTTCCTACGTCAGCCATCATACATCTCTCTATTCCCAGACTACCAAGTCACGAGGAAGAGTGATTTTCTTGGCTTCGCCACGCTTTCCTTCTATATAGTAGTATTTGGCCATATACTCGTCAAACTCACCCAAGAAAGCACCACGAATCCTGGCACATTTCTCGTTAATAGAGTTCAGCAAGGGATTCGTTACATCCTCAATACTCTGCAACGCTTTATCCGTTAGACCCATCGGACGCAACTTAGTATATATCTCTGCCAACTCCTGCCTATAGTCAGGTAAACATTTAAAAGTAATACCTTCAGGGTGCTTCAAGAACAACAGGTATACAGCCTTCACTATCGGTTCCATCTTAATCTCCATGTTCTGATAGTCAGGCAACACGATACGATTATCCTTGGTAACAACCAACCGGCTCAACCTGTCATCAGGATGAATCAGCTGTTCCAATATCGACTCAGCTATACCCCTCTGTCTTAGTTTTGCTATCCGTTCGCGGATCTCCTCCATGAGGTTGTCTATCGTTTCCTCTTCCTTTTGTGGAGTTGATCCCAAATCTTCAGTTTTGGGTGTCGCATCACCCCAATCATCAAACGTCCTGGATTGCTGTTCCAAATACCGTTCCTGTCCGTATCTTTCCGTAAATATTTGTTTCCCTATTCTATGGAGTTGATCTGCCAAGGGTTCTCCACTTGTTGATGACAACGGATAGAACCTGTTTATCGCCTTGTCCTTTCCGTCATCGCCCCTATAGATATTTTCAGTACGGATAAAGCCATGCTTCAATTTGTTCTTATCTCCAGGATTATCTAGATATTGCAACAAGAAATCATTGCCTATCTCAATACCCTTTAGCTCTTCATCCCCCAGATAAGGAGCCCTGTATTGCAACACCTTCTTGTCCTTCAGGCGTTTCAGCAACAGGGGCAGATAGACTATTTGGAACCCTATCATCTTCCCCCAGCCTTCCAGCATTTCGGGGTGAGCCTCAAACAACTCCGTCAGTGCCTTGTCCTCCTCGCTCGCCACATACACCAGCTCCTTCGGAGCCAGCTTACCCTTCAGTTGAAACTCTACTTTGTTGTCCTCCAATTCAGGATGATCATCTGGAGGCAGAGTCTGGTATTTCACATAGTCCTTCCTTGAGTTACGCCATTCCATGATGAAAAGAGCTATCAATAGCAAGGCCACTATGACATCTACCATATTCCAGACCGTTCGTCCTAACGCAATCTTGTATATAGGTTGGAACAGCAATGCCAATATGCCAAACACCCATGTAGCCACCATCTTCTGGTTCTGATAATAGCGATACGCCATAAACCCAAACACCACCATAGCCACAAACCGTACGAACTGGAAATAGCCGTACGGCATTGGTGCCAAGCAAAACAGCATAAGCGCTGCAAGAATCAGATAGATCTGTTTCATTTCAAGAAATACACGAATTACTTTGTGATTCGTAGAACAGATTTCGCATTATCAATTTCAACCCTACCAAGTCTCGACAACACGCTTTGCCCCAACAATAATGGAGCTTTCTGATTTCTGACCACAGAGGCGCGTACATTTTTTAAATCTAACCCTCCAAAATCAACCTGACGTAGGTTAATCACGGTGCCAACACTTACATCGCCATTGGCGTCCATGTATTTCTGGCTACCCACCACATCTTTACTCGACAGGTAACCGTTCTTCATCATGAAAGTCGCCTCAACCATCGAGATTGTCACATCACTGGCTCCTGTGTCGAAAACAAAATGTAGCGGTAGGTTGTTGATGTTGCATTTTACCTTGCAGACTCCGTTCTCCTTGGTGAAAGGAATCTCCGTGATTTCTTTCTCTTGATTTGAACTGATAGTTACTGGTTCATTACCAGAGATCTCTTTTTTAAATTTCTCTTTATATTCATCGACCAATGCTTTATAGGCATCCAATGAGCGAACGTTTGCTAAATCAGGATCCAATTCCATATGTGCAAAATCACGATAGCCATTCTCCAACGCTTTACGTAGAAACTCCAAAGCCTGATCCGTCTCATTCATAAGTGAATACAAACAAGCTGCATTGTAATTGTCACCATCAGTTCTATTCCTACAGGCAATAATTTGGTATTCGATAGCCTTCTGCTTATCACCTAAATAATAATATGCAAACGGAGCACAGGACATGGCTGTTGTATCTGTATCCAATGCAATAGCCTTTTCGAAATCAGAACGTGCCTCATCCTTTTTGCCCTGGTTATATTTTGCATGCCCTCGACAGAAGAAAGCATAGGCATCTTCGGGACTTAAGGTAATTGCCATTGTGTAGTCCTCTATAGCATCTTCCACTTTCCCAGAATATTCCTCATACCATCCTCTGCGTCTATATCCGACAGATGCTTCTGGGTTAATCTCAATGAGTTTCCCCATTTCCTGTATGGCATCATCTGCTTTCCCCATGCTATACAAATAGTCGGCCTTATTCCAAATGTTTGATACGTCGGTAGAATCAGTCAGTAATGCATGCTCAATGTTGTTCAAGGCATTTGCAAAATCGCCCATCTCATTGTAGCAATTGGCGATTCTAACATCAAAGGCGGGATCCGCATCCTTGCTGTTTGCCTGTTTGTAATAAGCAATGGCGTCGTTATACCGCTTCGTTTTTTCATGAATGATACCCAGATAGTAGGGCCATGTTGCCTCGTTAGGATTCTTGGTGCATTGAACTTTTAGTTTCACTTTCATGGCATCAAAGGCATCGTCCAAGATGTCCTGCATCAAGAAAAACGCCTTGTTGTCTCCATCGATTGACAGCGCCTTGATAATATCATCTGTGGCTTCATGATATTTTTTAAGTCCTATATAGCTCTCAGCACGGAAAGAGTAGCCTGATGAATACTCGCTTTCCATCTTAATGACATAATCAAACTGTTTGATGGCATCTTCCCATCGTTGTTGTGCATTTGCATTTCTGCCAATTCCCATGTACCCCATCGTGTCTCCTGGCTTCAGTTCCACCATCTTACGATAATCGGCATCGGCGAGTTCATACCTTCCAAGTTCATAATACACTTGTGCACGTTCTTCGTAGGGAGAAGCTTCTTTGGGCTTTATGCGTACAGCAGCAGTATAATCTGCTAATGCTTTCACGGTATCTTCCAGGTGCAAGTAAACAGCAGCTCGTGTAGAATAAGCAAAGGCCACATAGTCTTCATCTTTCTTGGGTAAATATTTAATGGCTAGGTCCGCAGCTGTCAGCGCACGGCCATATTCCTCCGTTCGTGTACGCAGCGTTGCTATCCAAACATACGAATATCCGTTTTTTGGATTTTCTTTTACATCCTTGTTGAAATACTCTAAGGCTTCCTCCAACTTCTGTTCCTGCATAGCCTCGTGACCGCGCAGGTAGTTATACGTTTCAGGACGTTTCACGTTTTGTGCAATGATACACATCGCTATGCCCGTAACCAATAATGATAATAGTATTCTTTTCATAGTGGTATTGTTATTATTTTGTTCTTTTCTGCAAAATTAGCTATTTTCCTTTAATTCTCAAAACATTTTCACTCCACAAGGCTTGCGAGACACACTGTTCATCTTTAGGTAAAAAAGCTTATAAAAGTCATTTTGAAATCATTTATTAATAGAGCATATTACTATTCATCATATCTTCAGGATTCAAAAACGGGCCACTTTGTATGACATCAGTATAATCATCCACATTGAAGTCTTTGTCGATGGCACATGACTCGCAGAATGCATTATAGAGTTTAACCTCGTTGTAGTTAATGTCTTTGTCAGCAACAATCATATTGCCCATCATCTGAGCTATTTCTCCCTTTTGTTCTATGCTGAGACTGCGAATTGTCGACAAAGCTTCCAAGGTCATCAATCCCTTGACATCTTCTTTGTAGTCATTCTCCATATTAAAGGATTTAATTACTTCGTCCAAATATTCCACCTCTTTCTCATGAACGATATTATCTGCATTCATAATCTCGTTGAGAATTCTAATTACTGCAATTTTTGCTTTATATGATAACTCTTCCATACCTTTATTATTTTCTGATTTTTACACATACCCAATTCCAAGTCTCTCTTCTTTTGTCGTAGTCATATGCTATCCGACATTGCACAGAATCGCCATCTTTTATCTTGTATTTACAAACTAAGTTTGCTGATAAAAATGCTTTCTCATTTCCAAAACGAACTTGCGCATGCTCTTGGTCATCTCGCTTTCTGATAGTTCCAGATACGTGTTTGCCATACATCAAATCATCAGGAAGATCACATCTTATCGAACTAATAATCCTTGGTTTACCATTCGTTTCTTCAACATAATTGATTTTCAACACATCTCCTTGTAATACTTTATGGTTTATTTTCTGCGTCATTCTTTTTTCTAAACCATAGACGAGAGAGGATCTATGGGTTTTGGGATCAATATATGTAACAATAGCAATAGCCTCCTCAGCTCCATCAAAAAGAATGGAGTTGGTAATTGACATATAATCTAACGTTTCTTTATCAGTAGAGTTGATAGTAGCGAACCATGGTTGATGAATCCAATTATCTATCTGATTTGGAAGTCTCCATCCATTTTGAAGATAATTCTTTGTAACCTTATCTATTTGGTTCTTTGCTAATTCCAATTTGTTTAAACGAATATAGATGTCTGCTAGTTTAATTCTTACTTTACCAAGAAAATTTTCTTGGGTTCTGCAATTCACAGCACGTAATAGGCAGGCTAATTGTTTTTCCTGATCATTTACAAACACATCACTTATGAGCTGCCATACCCAGAATTCCGTTATCTTTTTCCTTGCAAACGGCACTATCACTTTTAAAGCATCTTCAGATGTATCTCCTAATGCAAGCAACAATTTGCCATAAAAGTATCCAGGATATGTCATTTCTGGATGTTCGCTCATAAGTGTATCCATCTCTGGCAAGAACATCTCAATTTCCCCAGGATCATTCAGTCTTAACAATGCCTTCGATTTGGCTATATATGCGCGTTCTGCCAATGTAACCTGGATAGTCCTTCCATTCTTCAGTTCTACAGGTTTAAAATCTTCAGCTGTCAGATTGCCTAGTCGCCACCATTTAAAAAAATCAAGCAATTCAGGCCAAGCATCACATCTGATAAAACCCTCTAAGAGCATAGAATATCCGACTCCTGGTTTAAAAGAGTATTTTCTTACTTTTGAAAACAGAGTAGATAATCGCAAGGGAGTATTGAAGTCTTTCTCTGGGAAAAACTTTTTAGCGATATATCCAATCCAGAAGACAATATTCTCAGCTATCTTATCTAATTCGGCTGGTGGGATCTGGTCCAAAGTTTGTAATTCATCCAAATGAGATACTAATTGATCATAGCGTCCGTTTCTTGCATCGTCTTCTGCCCAATAGCGCAATGCCCATGCCGTGGTAAGTTGTCCCCACGGCTTTCCTGCCTCCAAATCGGCCTTAGCTAGTTCATATGCCTCTTTAGCCTGCCCGGCTTTCCCCAATTCTTTTATTTCGTTTAATCCTGCCATAAGTGTTTCAATGATTCTAATAATTTCTTTAGTACTTCGTCATTATCACCAAGAGTAGAGAATGGAGCAATATTAGTAATTATTTTGCGTCCATTATACATGATCTTCAGATAAGCATACGAACAAACTGTTTTTAAACAATATACCCATGTGAAGCTTTCTGCATAAATATTTGTAATACAAACATTTAACTCCAAACATTCTGCCTGAATTAGTTGATGAACAGCATCAAAGCCTTCAGTCATAGGGTTATAGTCGAAATGTATTTTGTAGTTCGACTCGTCCTCCAAATAGCACATTACTTGTTCGGCATTAATACAGTTATTTACAGGTGTAAATCTATACTGGCCTCCCATGTTATAATACCCATTGTAGACCTCTATGCCATCAGGAGTATTTATATGGTAAACATCAAGATAATTATGGCTTACGATGTCCGCTATAGAATATTCTGTATCTTGCAAGTTATTGAACACAGACCAATACTTTGCCCTTTGACATGGTTGTGACAAATGATGGAATGGAGTTTCATCTTGTTCATCAAATGCATAAAATTTCTCTGGTACCCTTCTAAAAGTTTGAATACTCCTAAAGGTAATAGATGTCCCCAATTTACGCACAGGAGTTTGCACGAGGGCTGTTAAGAATTCTTCTGTGCCATCATCTTCTGCTTTTTCTATCTGCTGTTCAAAAGGATTTGATTCTTTCGCAATGCTTGACTGCTGCTCGTTTTGAATCAATTCCTCATTTTCTTTCACAGGTAATATCGTAGTTGTTGGCACTATATCTGTGACGTTGATAGGCTCTGCCGGTTTTGCATCTTCATCAGGCTCTTCGCTGTCAGTTATAAGCTTTGAGGTACATAGATATAATTCCTCTTTGGGTCGTGTCACTGCAACATAATGAAGGTTTCTTTCCTGTATGTTTTCCCATTCTAATTCACGTGGCGGTGGGAGCTTATCATAATTAAGAATGAGTACCCTATCATTTTCCAACCCCTTTGCCCTATGAATTGTTGAAATACGAATAGCGTCATCACTTGGATTTGACAACATTAATTTCAAGCGTTTTAAGAGATTGTCAAGCGTATTCAAATGCCAGTCAAAGTATTTTTTCTTCATGAAATCGAGAGTGGCTTCCATCACGTCGACTTCTTCCTTAATAAGAATTTTACGTATGATTACATCAGCATTTTGATTCTCCTTGGTAATTCTTCTGCGGTTGCGTTCTTTAGCATGTTCAAAAAATGCATCGATGATATCGTCGTGAAGGACTTTACGTAATTCCTGATCAGTAAAGTTCTTTTTGTAATCACCCATAAACTCCTGAATTTCGTCTGGGTGAATTTTAACTTTATAATCTTTATTTATAAGCTTTAAAGTCAGTTCACGCAAGGGAAGACGACTTCGGCATATAACCAAATCCCCTTCTTTGATATTGATAATAACCTCACGCCATGGAATACGATATATTTTCCCTGGGTAGTTTTTTAATCCTTTGATATCATGACGCAACGATTGCGCAATCTTTATAACATCCTGTGGACAGCGGAAACAGTCGGTAAGAGCGAGTAATTGACAATTGAATGATTCTTTTACACGCTCAAAAGAATTACAATCTGCGCCTGCAAATCCATAAATAGCCTGATATGGATCTCCTACTGCCAAAAGTCGTCCATCCTCTCGAAGATATTTTTCCACAACCTTCACTTGTGCTTTTGATAAGTCCTGACATTCGTCTACGAATACAAAACCATATTTCTTTTGTGAAGTCAGATTCATTGCAAAAGGCAAATATATCTGATCGGTAAAATCAATGATTCCGTGCGAAATGGCTATAGAATTACCTTCTTTAATAAGTTTCTGATGTAAACGAAAATAAGCCTCTACTTCTTCTCTATAATTGGAGTGCTGTCTTTCCCAAGTTGGTATGATTCCAAAATGACATATCATCTCATCATAACAATCAACCTTATCATCAGCTAATGTACAACGATATTTTTGATTGATTTCAAGCAAGCGTTTGATAATCTTTCCAACATATTGTTGTCCTTCATTTAAAGCATTCTTTTCATTCCATTCCAAAATATCACGACGTTCTTCAAGTTTCCGAAGTTCATTTACCTTATAATGATTATGGAAACCCAAGATTATGTCAATGTCAGGAATCAAAGCATTAAAGAAATCCGGTTCTCTGATAATGTGATTATATTTATAATCATCTAACACAAACAGTCTTGCTGATCGTAACATCTGGAAGCCCAAAGCATGGATAGTTGAAACTTTGACATTCTTATTTTTTTCTTTGAACTTCTTCTGGATTTCTTTCCTGATGCTGGTATTGAAAGCACAATAGATGGCGTCATTTAAATTTTTAATATGATCTACACACCCCATCAATGTGGTGGTTTTACCTGCGCCTGCCACAGCATCAATGATACCATTGCCGGTGCCATTCTCAACGAAGTCATATATCTTCAGTTGGGCATTCGTCGGTTGATGAGTCATGTTTCCATTACATTAACGGGTTACTACTATATAAATATCACAGAATAAGTTACAAATTCATTTCTTGAACAATGAGCGCAGAATAAAGTTTCCTATCTTCCGTTCTAACCCTACCTTAGACATAGGTATACCAGTATCCCTTGCAATACGTTGCTTAGCTTGCGTTATCCCTAAAGCTCTTTTCCATGAAAAACTCAAGCCTGGAATTGGATTCGACTTCTTGCTCATGACCTATTTGTTGTTTGAATGTAAGCAGATGGATTCTCGTTAATCTTGGCGAGTTCCTCTTCTCGCCATTTATCAATAGCAGTTTTTAGAAGTTCTGCTTGGGTCTTAGCCAACCTTTCCATAAGTTCCTTATTAGCAAGGACTTCAGCTTCTAGCCTCTGTTTGTTCTTTTCTGTCGAAATTTGAACTTCTGTGTTAATATTGTCATTAATGTCTGAAATGCGTTTATCTGACATTATCCGGACACGATGCATTTCTGCTCTCAGCAAATCATCATATGGGCCAGAAGCAATCATCATTTTAAAAAAAGTTGGTGCGGTTTCTATAATAATAAACAATAACATAATACACCAAGCACTTAGATCCGTACTAGGATTCTCTTCTCGCATCTCATGAAAAGCTTTCATTCGAGCTTCAAAACCTCCATATTCGTCATGAATGAGTTTTTTATATTCATCAGAACTTTTCAAATTATCTTTTGCTATCTCAATTTGTGACTGAATGGATTTGACTAATTCTGACTTTTGATTTTCAGAATTCTTGATAGCATCACTATATTCTTTACTTACGGAGCCTAATTGTCCTTGCAATTGACGAACCTGTGAGTTTAAGGTAATCCGTTGGGACACCTTTGCATTTATTTGATTTGTCAATTGTGCATAACGCTGACTTTTCTCGTCAAAAATCGATCTCTGTTTTTGGAGTGATGCTATGGACGCCTTTAAAGCATTTAAAGCATTTTGTTTATTTGCCAATTCACTTTGTAATTGTCCTGCTTGCCCAGTTAATGAAATAACCTGTGGCAAGTTGTCCGCTTTTTCACGCATCTCTGCTATTACATTATTTAAAGAATCAATTCTGTGCTGGTCTGCATGTCGATATTCGTCAATTTTCTTTTTTGCATCCTCACCTATTCGTACATCTATTTCGCTTTCATATATTTTTAATTCTAATGGAGTCGAAATAACCACACCTAAAAAAATTGCCATTATGATACGAGGTAAACCCGAATAGAATTCTTGCCAACTTATTGTTACTTTCCCATCAGAATACATGGTATTTACAATAAATCGATCCAAGTTAAAAATAAGTAATCCCCAAAAAACGCCAAACCCAATAGCAGTTAGTTGGTCATTAAAAACTGTATAAAGAGCATAGCCTCCAGAAAGCATTGCCATGAGTGCTGTGAAAAGAATAGTGCCTCCTATACCTGCATACTTTGCATATTCAGTAGGGCACTGCCTGAGAACCTTTCTGTTAGCTCCGGCACATATCCAAAGTATTTCGTTTAATAACCCTCCCCACTCTATAATTTCTTTGTTTTCATAAAGCGACTTAAACTCTCTGCTCGTTTCCATATAATTTCTCTATTATGTAATTATTCATTCTATTAATAACTCTCTTGATACTGAATCTTGGTAAAGGAGGTGACAACTCAACATTAATTCCCAAGTCGGTCAAGGAAGGAACCATGGGCGTTTCTGTTGATATGAATCCTATATTTATCTTTGGAAACTTTACCTCTACATTATAACGAGGTTGAATTATTCTTACGCTCATATTGCTAACAAAATTTGGAGTTGGCAAAATCAACGATTTTATTTGAGGTAGCGGGAGTAGTCTTATATCTACATTGTATGGGGTTAAACCAAATTCATCTGTAACGAATAGTCTGTATACCGTATTTTTAGTTGGCTCAACAATTTTCGTACCATTGTGTGGAATTTCGCCTAGCTCATCCAATTCTACCTTCAGGGCATTCTTAACGTCCCATGATAAGACAATAGGGAGTTGAGGGTAAGAAAAGTTCTTATTAGCTTTAAATTCTACTACAGCTTCTTCGAACACTCCAACCGTTATACACTCAGTAAAAATAGTCTTATTATCAATAGCTAAAGCCTCAAATACATATTCAGCCGTTTCTTCTGGTGAAACCCTTAAAGTGTCAGCTGACGCGACTTTTTCCTTGATATCCTTATGTAGCAAATACACTTCATGGGCAAAACGTATCTCCCATTTAATTTCACAAATTTCTCCTTTCCTTTTTCTTAATTTTGGTTTGGAACACTGTATGTTAAACTGTGGCTTATCTATAATAGAGATATTAAATTGCTTCCGTGTCTCGCCACAGGAATTAGTAGCAACCAGTTCAAAAGTCCTTAAACCTGTATTTTCACAGTTTGTGTCATGTGAAAATATCTGATCTGGAATATCATCTCCGTCAAGAGTTACTTTTTCAGCATCTACCACATTCCATGACAAATGAGCAATGTCACCTTTGAATAGAGTATCGCCACCATTTGCAAGATGGAATGAAATGATTTTGGGAGGCTCTACATATAGTACCTCCTCAAAGTCACCCGTATGTTCATTGTAAACTAAGTGCATATTCTACTATTCCGACAAATTATAAACTAACTTGCTGCCAAATAAAGATTAACTGGTTATTTGCCAAAGACACAGATACCCGCTTGTTGCCATCAATTCTTTGTTCAAGCAAACTTTGAGCTAAACCATCCACGATGTATTTGTCAATGGCTCTTTTTACAGGTCTTGCACCCATTTCTGGATCATAACTTTTTTCTATAAGATAATTCAATGCACATTCTTCAATGTCCAAATCTATATCATTCTTTATCAGGCGTTTTCTCAGCTTTTCTAAATGCAATAAGAAGATCCTGTTTATATCTTCTTTACATAAAGGATTAAACAGCAAAATCTCATCTATGCGATTAACAAATTCCGAAGAAATCCTTTGCTTCATCATTTGAGTAATCTGTTGTATTATGCTATCCTTTACAAGATCAAAACGTCCAGATGAAACCTGTTCTGCTATAAGCGGAGCCCCAAGATTTGAGGTCATAATAATGATTGTGTTCCTGAAGTTAACAATATGCCCTTGCCCATCAGTCATTCTACCATCATCAAGTACTTGCAGCAATGTTTCAAATACTTTTGGATGAGCTTTTTCAATCTCATCTAAGAGGATTACGCTATATGGTTTCCGTCGTACAGCTTCTGTCAATTGGCCTCCTTGGTCGTACCCAACATATCCTGGAGGGGCCCCAAACAGACGAGACACAGCATATTCTTGTTGATACTCACTCATATCAATACGAATCATCAAGTCCTCGCTATGAAACAAGTGTCTAGCGAGAGCTTTTGCTAATTCGGTTTTTCCAACACCTGTTGTACCTAAAAACATAAAAGAACCTAATGGCTTATTAGCATCAGAAAGTCCCATTCTACTCCTTCGAACAATATTAGCGACCCTATATAAAGCATCTTCTTGTCCTATAACGGACAATCTTAGCTTATCTTCTAGATGCAAAAGTTGATATGATTCGTCTTCACCTAATGCTTCTATTGGTATACCTGTCCAGTTTGTGATAACCTTTCTAATATCTTCATCGTTAAGTGAGAGCTTTAACAAAGGATTATCATTTTCAGCCATCTCATCCAAACATTCCTCTATGCGCTGATTTATTTGGTCTATTCGCCTTTGAAGGATAGCGGCCTGCTCATAGTGATTCAGTTGTTCCTCATTCTCTCTATTAATCTGGTATCTTTCTAATTCGTCCTGTAGTGTTTGTATAAATTCAAATTGCTGCCTTTCATTCAACCATTTTGCGTTGAGAGTATTCTCCTTTTCGCGAAGTTCTGCTATTTCTCTTTCTAAATCTTCAATTATTTGCATGTCGGTATTACCATCTTGGAGTATTGATTGTTTTTCGATTTCTTTACACCGGATAGTACGAGACAGATTGTCAAGAGCCTCAGGCACTGAAGATCTTTCCATTCTCATTTTTGATGCGGCTTCGTCTATTACATCAATAGCCTTATCTGGAAGGAAACGATCTGTAATGTAGCGACTAGACAGCTTTACCGAAGATACGATAGCCTCATCAAGAATCTTGATTCTGTGATGACTTTCATATCTCGATTTTATTCCACGCATAATTGCAATAGCAGAATCCTCATCTGGTTCATTTATGTCTATTCTTTGAAGTCTGCGTGCGAAAGCTTTATCTGACTCCACATATTTCTTGTATTCATCGAATGTGGTTGCTCCGATTACCCTAATTTCACCTCTGGCTAGTTCCGGTTTGATGATATTGGCCGCATCCATAGCACCAGATGTGCGACCTGCGCCTATCAACAAATGAATCTCATCAATGAACAATACAATAGACGGATCTGCCTTAACTTCTTCAATGACAGATTTTAATCGATTCTCAAATTCGCCCTGCATACTCGCTCCTGCAATCATCAGTGACAAGTCAAGAGAGTATATCTTTAATCCTTGCATGTCTTGTGGAACATCACCACGTATAAGCCTATGCGCAAGTCCCTCCACTATGGCGGTTTTGCCTGTACCGGGTTCTCCAACGAGTATTGGATTATTCTTCGTCTTCCTTGACAAAATCTGTAGAACTCTTCTGACCTCTTCATCTCTGCCGATTGTTGGCTCTATCACTCCCGTAGATGCCAAAACATTCATATTCCGAGCATATTTTGACAATGCTGAAGGTTCGTTAACCTCCGCTTCTTCTGTGTTAGAACTCGCCACGTGTCCATTCCTAAACGTAATAACAGCCTGAATGATTTTATCTTCACCCATTCCATACAACTGATATACTTCAGAGAGGTTACTGGTTTCTTTGGCGAAAGCCCAAAAGATATGCTCAACACCAGCTAGTGCGGCATTTGACTCCGTCGCAAGTCGGATTGCAGTATTCAATATCTTGCTAAGATCTCTTGAAATACCAGGATTAGCCCCTTCAATCTGTCTTTGTTGCCCAACCTTTTCACTAACAGATTGACAAAAAGCCATTTTGTCAACTTCTATTTGCTGGAGTAGAAAAAATACAATATCTTTTGCTTCCTGTATCATAGAAACCATCAAGACAGATGGACTTATTTCTTCATAGCAGCAACTTTGTGAGATAGAATATGCCTTCTGTATGCAATTTCTTGCTTTTGGGGTAAACCTTGAATAATCCATATGATTATAACTTGCTTAAGTCAATATCTTCTAATCCAGATAGATTGCCAATCTGTTCTTCATATTCTTCGCCCTCGTCTAATACCATATTGTGAGAGCAAAGAGGGCAATTGTCTACTTTCTTTATATGTGCACCATACCATCGGAGTATCGTTGGCTTATTACCTGCATTAGGCATTGGTGACCAATTTGCATGTCTTCTTTCTCTGCGGTTAGCCCATATATAGTAGTCATAAGCCAATTCTTCTTCAAGACTACTTATTCCTGACTGCATACCCTTTGACAGTTCTACAAGCGTCAACTTCACCATAAGATTACAGATTGGCTCAATGTCAGATGACAAACCAACTTGTACCACAGCATCAGCGTCTTCATCAGAGACATAAGCAGCGATTTGACCATTTCTTCGAGCAGAAGCAAGATTAGTGATTTCTTCTGCTGAAGTGTCATACCATCCTGTCCCGATTAAGCAACAATAGCATGGGCCGCCTGGTCGATACCTGAATACATCACCTCCTTCTGCCCTTGTAACAGCACGACCAAAGATTCCAATCTTTTGTTGTTTCACCAAGGCTTCTGATATGTTAAATCGACTAGAATTATTGTCTGTTGCGCATATTACAATGTCTGCCTTGGCTATTTCTTCGTTTAGGAGAGGAATATCTTCATTTATGTTGATAGGGAACTTCTCAACTAAAGCATAAGGGTTTTTCCCCTTAATAGCATCATAAATAACATCTGTCTTTAACCTACCGAGATCATTTACAGTACTAGTATGGCGTGCCAAGTTGTGCAATTCAACTCTATCAAAATCAAACAACGCGAACTGCCCTACACCAGCTTTGGCAAGTTCTATGGCAATTTGTGACCCAAAACTGCCCAAACCTACAATCATGACCCGTTTCTTCTCAAGAATATTCACTTCAAGAATACCCTTGTTCCGCGAATACAACTCAGATTTAGATGGGATAAACTCAGTTGCTCGTTCAATAAACACGCCGCCATCGTTTTCGTAAACAATATCCTCTTGTTCGTTGGGGGCCTTCACAACATACCTAAACTCTGATTTATCCTCATCAGTCAGGTCAAAATCGGATTTGACAAAAAGGACTCGGTTCGTTTTTCCATAAGAATGGAGTGCAGGAATTAGTCGTATATGAACGACCTGTTCGCCTTCCCATTCATATGATATTCCTTCTTGCGAAAGAACACCATTAGAACGGAATAAAGCCAAGTCCTCCTTGCTGATATAAATAACAGGTTGTTTCATATGATATGATGCTTTTAGGCAAATCCTTTCTCCGTCATCTCTGTAACAACGTCACCTACATGATGATTTCCTTTTGGAACTTGTTTAAAATCACCAGAAATAGGGTCAAAGACCAAATCCATCATAGTATGGCCTTGATTCTCACCTTGTTCTTTAATTTGCTCGCCAAATTTTACAAATTCTTGCTCGTTCATTTTATTCTACTTTTAAAGTTACATCAGCATTAAAATCGGTTACCATTCCTTTAATTTGTTCTTCCATAGAGGGAATCTCCAAGCTATTAGGAGCAATTTCAAATTCACCTGTCTCTGGATTAAAGAACAATTGATTTATCGGAGAGCATTCCCTTTGTTCTTTCATTTTAAATATCTATTCTTGATGATTCAAATAATAATCCATGTCGTTTCCTGTTTGCAGATGCAATTCATACATTTCTAACCATAATCGACATTTGACATAAATTTTATAAATCGAAACCATAGGTGTCCAAGAATCAAAGCCATAGTGGCATATTCTTGTAAATCCATGCTCGCTTGTAAGAGTGTGCATAGAAGCACTACATCCAGACATTGGGTTCCCTGATTTTGTTTTTAGCATCTTAGTTACAAAAGCTTTTGGAATTTCATTGGGAAATTCATCCAATTCTATACGAATAGTATAAATGTTGCCACGATTAGTCTTAGCTGCCATAACAATATATGGTAGTTCTGTATCCATATCCATAAACCGATAGGCATTGGATGGTAACTTCTTCTCCAATACCATTTTCTCTGCTTTCAATCTTTCTGTATCCATCATAATTCTTTTATTGCTTTATTGTAATACTTAATAAAATCTTCATAGATATCACCCTCAGGATTCCATGGGTATTCCAAACTTTGTATAGAATTATCTCCATGGATTCTCGTTATCTTAGGAGAGTTTTTTGGAAATCCGTCTGGAAAGAAAACCTGATCGACATGATCCAAATAAGAGATGGTCATTGTTATAAAGCTATTTTCGTCAAGCTGAATTGAACACCGCCCAGGATTAGGCAATTGTCCAATGTAATCGATGATCTGTTTTACAGTTTTGCGATTTTCCTTATTACTGAACCAATATGATTGTCTGTACTCGGGTTCTACTTCTGATGCAACAAGTTCCATAGAGTTTATATGTCCATGACTTGCCAACTTGCATTGAGGGTGTAACAAGAATGGATGTAGAGCTTCATCAACAACTTTACGGAAAGGGCTGTCTATACTCTTAATACACCAGTAAGCTTTTGCGTAGCTTTTGTTATTCTCAACAAAGTTGAATGCATTAAGAGTGGATTCGTAGTCTGTACAATTGCCAATACAAAGCAAGAAGTGTTTAAGATGCTTTTCGTTAATAGTTGAACTCAAAGTATAGGCATCGTGGGAACTTGGCTGAGCTAATCCTAATTGATGATGAGAATGCCATTCACCTATATGCTGTAGTCCGAAGTCTTCAATAAGCGGTTTTCCAACTCTCTTTAGATAATCAATGTCTTGATTAAAAAAAGCTGTTTGGTGATTAGCTTTGGGGCCTGGACCTATAGCATATAGCACCACAGGTATGTTCTCAGCAGTCCAGTACCCAAAAAGTTGCCCACCTGTTTCTATATCCTTATAGTCTAAAATGCATCGAGAAATATAGTCAAATTCGCTCTTGAAGATAATAGCAATATTAGGAATATCATCGCTTGGGGCGATTTGTAAATTGGATTCAACAATATCATGACTATCATACTGCCCCAAATCTTGGGGTGGCTGATGTTTATTCTTCTTTTGAGGCTTTAATCTACTCTTTTGCCCTTTGAAAAACTTGAACTTCTTCATTTTCTTCTTCTAAGTAAGTGCTCTATCTTACATTTTATATGTTTTAGGTTTCTTTTTCATACACACTAAATACGTAGAGCCAGTCTGATGTTATTGGTATTCAGAAAACGTCTTTAGTATGTAGCGCCCGACCCACTATGATTACCTTTTAGGCTTTCTGATTTGGGAAAGGACACTGCAAATATAGCAAATAAAATTCAACACTCCAAACTTTTAAGGACAAAATTTATAAAAAATGATTTCACAAGGCTTGTGGAACACTTTTCTCCTTCAAGTAAAAGAAGGCTTGCGGACATCAACAGGAGCGATCAACCATTAGTAATGTGTTCTGATTAGCTAAGAGTCGTTTGGAGTTGTTTCTCTTCATATAGTTTAAGCAATCGCTCTTCCAAAAGCTTACGGGTGTCAAAGAATCTATCTAAGATGTACTCAAGATAGGCCTTGCGGTTTGGAATATACGAAAAAAACAGGATGTTGGTTGTGCAATGAACTTTTATGACGTGCTCATCCTTGTGAACTGAGTATATGGTAGCAATGTCTCCTACAGCATTTGTTTCGTTAATTACCCTGCGCAATAAAGAAGCCTTATCCATTTCGTCCAAACTTACACTCATCCAATTGTATTTCCATACATCGATGAATGGCCTTTGTTCATACACTCTTATGAAGAATTCTTCATCTTTGAATGTAAACTGGAAATCTCCATCCCTGTCAAGTTTAGACTGGCATCCCATTTCAGTTAAGATTTCATGAACTACGCCATACATATTTTCTTCCCCGTCGTCAGGTTCTTCTTCGTCCTCCGAAGGTTCAGACAATTTCTTATATCTAGCTTCTACCATTTCTATGATCTGCGGTTCAAAACATTCTGAAAAGTCCAAAATAAACTCTAAGTCTTCCTCGTTCATTCTTGGAATAGATCTTTCCCACAAAGCCAGTTTCTTTTCTGTTTTTTTATCCATATGGAGCAATGATTTGTATTATCTGCTGCAAAGATACTAAAAAAATGCGAAAAACCACCATAATTGTCTTTTCGCAAGGCTTGTGGACACAAAACGGATTCGGAAGTTTCTTCGCGTGAGTACTTAAAATGCAAACTTTCATATTTTTACTGCCATACTGCCACCAGCATTTCGGAATGCCTTTATTTAAAGGAAATAATGATTGTGGAAGATTGGTTGGAGACGAAATCATCTCCCACCGCCGTTTTCAATACTCTGAGAGTAATTTTCAATACTCTGGGAGTATTTCCAAATAAGCGGTTCTTATTTTCCAATAACAGCCTCTTATCCAACAAGATTTTACAAAAAATCGGGCAGGAAAATCATCACCCTATAATGAAAACCCAGCCTGAGGTGGATATTCGGAATGTATATGGTGTTATTTAATGCTATCGATTTTCTTTAATATAGTATCCGGCTTTTCTGCCCAATTAATAACCTTGTTTGGTTTTTGGCCGAAATAACTTATGTAGTCACAAATTAACTGATAATGTTTGCGAGCAAAGGCTGTGCTGATATTGCCTGAACCATCAAAGCAGATGGGTTCGTGATGGGCAATGCGATTACGAAATTCGCGAATATGCGTCAAATCCAAATATATATCAGCCTGATTTTTACCTTTGGCCTTATTGGGAAAAATCTTCAGCAATGTTTTGCCACCTTTTCTGTAGTTATTCTTTGTAAACAGAAAAGTCCAAAAGCCTAAAGTAAACGAGGCAACCATTTTATCATTACTATAGACGCCATACTTTCTAAATCCTGCCTCATTGCTCTTTACCATTTAATCTAAATTATTCGTCGATTTTCTTGTTTAATTCAAAATTAATTCCTATCTTTGCATCGTGAGACCCCGTTGTCCCTGCCTATGGCATACTTCGGGGTTAGTGTTTTTTATACCCTTACCCTCAAAAGTCGCACCGACCCCCCTGCATCCAGGGAAATCAGGCCCCGTGGGGCCAGCGCCGTTTCAACGACGTATCGGCGATACTTGTTTGCAAAGATAGTGCAAATCGAGTAAAATACACGATTTTAATTGTTAATCTAATTAAAATCTTCTAATTTTGCAATTATTTTTATTTTCTAGATGTAGCCATTGCAACGCCACACTTTTCACCTTTAGGTTAAAGAAGGCTTGTGGACAAAACGAACATACAAGGTGTACCCAAAAAGCTGGCAGCGATTTGCCATCGTTCTTGTCCGGCACATGTGCATTACTTGTTCGGTATTTGTCCGGTTCCGGACCGAACAAGTAGCGGACAAATAGCGAGCAGATAGCGGACGAGTACCGGGCAACGATAGAAGGTACTCCGAAGGAGCACTGTTTCTGCCAGTCATCTGTCCCTTGCCATCTCTGTCCCTTTCCATCTCTTCGCGTGAGCACTTACAAATGCAAATTTTCGTATTTTTACTGCCATACTGCCACCAGCCTTTCGGAATGCCTTTATTTAAAGGAAATAATGATTGTGGTAGATTGGTGGGAGACGAAATCATCTCCTACCGCCGTTTTCAATACTCCGGGAGTAATTTTCAATACTCTGGGAGTATTTCCAAATAAGCGGCACTTATTTTCCAATAACAGCCTCTTATTTTGCGATAAGAGCCTTTTATCCAACAGAAGGAAGTGACCTATGCCTCGTCCGGATAGTTTCTTTGCGTCGTTCAGATAATCCGAACAAGTCATTCGAATAGTCCCTATACCCCCATAGAAACTATTCGAATGAGTCGTGGAGACTATCGGAATGAATCGACAGTCTCTGCAGACGAAGCCGATGACGGGCGGTTTAGTTCCCTTAACACCTCCCTTTCCTTATCCCCACTAAACAGTGGCCCTACAAGAGAAGAAGGGAGAAGGGGAGGTGTTTGGAATTACCCCACTTCCTGTTCCGTTTGTGGTTCTTCTTGGTTTGGGACCTGCTGGGAGAAGAGGCGGCGGAGGCCTTCCTCGTAGGCATGCAGGGCTTCGCGGCCCGTGTTTGTAATGCGGCAGACGGTATGTGAGAAACGGCCCATGCCGGTCTTCGTTACATGGATATAGCCAGCCTCTTTCAGCGTGGTTATTTGTACGCTTACATTGCCTCGTGTTGAATCGGTAATGCGACACAAATACATGAAGTCTGTACTCTCCAAACTGTCGAGTGCAACCATGATTTTCAGCCTCAACTCATTATGAAGCAGTGGGTTTATTATCTGAAACTTGAAATTGCTCATACTCTTTCCTTTTATTATATAACGGAATTTTTCCTCACATATTGTTTGAAAGCATGCCCGGGAATGATAAGTGCTATGGTTACGATGACAGCTGTGATGAGCAGTTGCCAAGGCCAGAGGTCGCCCTGGAAGAAGAGAGGAATGGCAGATAATGCTGAGGCGATGATGCCACAGATGGTCTTTGGGCGGAAGTGGAGAATGATGCCCGTCATGAAACACCCCATACCGCAGAGCAGCCCCTGATATGAACAATAGCAATACTGAAAGACACCCGCAAAACCCATGGCCGCACCACCGACACACGAGGCAAAGCCGATGAATATCCACATCATGAGGATGACGTTCGCCTCAAGCGTACGATGGTGGGTGCGTTCGTAGTCTTCGTTGAGGAAATACATCATCAGCGGCACGCCAAACAGGGGAATACCCATCCAAAGCCAGTTGCACCAGTCTTCGTTCCAGATCAACAATGCAGCAAACTCCAGAAGCAGTATGATGGCCGTTGGATAGCCCCACGCCAGAAACAGATTCTCGCCGGTGAGTTCCTTGCTGCTCATTACTTCACCTCTGGTACGGGTGATAATGTCTAATTCTTCAATCGTATTCATTCTTTGTTTAGCTTTTATTAAATGGTTTGACACACAGGGCCATCAGGGTAAGGTCGTCGTTGGGTTCTGCCCCGTCGCGGAATTGAGCAACAGCCTTACTAAGCATGTCGATGACCTGATGGGCATTCAGCGATGCAGCCTGTTGCATGAGTTGCATGAGGCGCTCGTCGCCGAACTGTTCATTGGCAGGATTCATCGCCTCGTTCAGTCCGTCGGTATAAATCAGCAGCCGACGGTTTCGGACATCCTCCATGCGTTCGCCTTGGAACGTGTAATCTTCCCACAGGCCAAGCGGCAGGTTCTGGTAGGCCATCTGCAGGAATGTTCCGTCGACCACGGGGGGATTATGGCCACAATTACAGTAGTCGAGGCTTCCGGTGTCAAGATCAGCGAGACCGATAAACATCGTGACAAACATGCTTCGCTCATTGTTCTCGGCGAGTTCCCTGTTCATGCGGGTGGCCATGTCGGCAGGCATGATACCCTCTTTTGCAAAAGTCTGGAACAGCCGTGCGGTCTGAGCCATGAACAGCGAGGCCGGTACACCCTTGCCCGACACGTCGCCCACGCAGAAGTACAGCCTGGCCCCGTCCAGCACATAGCCATACAAGTCGCCTCCGACTTCTTTGGCAGGGGTCATCTCGGCATAGAGGTCAAGGCCGTCGCAGTCGGGGAAACTGCTGGGCACCATCGACATCTGAATGCCGCGGGCAATGCGCAACTCGCTCTCGATGCGCTCCTTGGCGGCAGTGGTCTCCTCCAGCTTGTCGTAGGCCGTCTGCAGGTCGGCATGGGCCGTCTGCAGGTCGGCATGGGCTGCGGCCAGCCGACGGCGGGCACGACGACGATGCAAGTCGTAGGCCAAGAAGAAAAACACGATGAGCACCAGCGCACCGGCAATTCCCCAAAGACGCTGTCTCAACAGGTCGGCCTGTTGCTCGACTATCTTCCGCTCCTTGCCCTGCGTGTCGTAGACGGTGGCCAGCTCGGCAGCTTCACTGCGCTTATAGCGTGTGAGTGCAGAGTCGTAGAACTCGGTAATCTGACGGGCCACATAGAGGGCAGAGTCCTTGCGGCCGGCATAGAGGTTAGCACGAAGTTTGGGGATGTATGTCTCCTGGATATGGTCGAGGGTGATGTCGGCGTAGTGCTGCTTCATAAACTGGTCGGTCTCTGCGTAACAGTCGGCAGCTTCCTCATAGCGCTGGGCTGTCATCAGGTAGTTAGTGGCGCAGATGCGTCCACCTATGGTTTTTGAGCAGTCTGTGCGGTTATAGTCGGCAAAGGCCCGTTCGGCATAGTCCTTGCGTCCCTGGCCCAAGGCCGCTCTGGCTCTGATGAGCGCCAGCGCACCACGGTAGGTGTCTACGCCTTCGGGGAACCGACTGCCATATAACTCGGTGAGTGCGGGCATCAGCGAGTCGGTGCGGTCAGCCCATCTCATAGCCTCGTCATATTCATGGTTTTCGAGGTATTTCTCTGAGATGGTGTTGTAGGTCTCTACGCCCCAAAGCAGCGCCATCGCCGAGGAGTCTCGCTCGAGCCACTGACGGACACGCCGATAGGCCCGCTCATAGTTCTCTTTCGCCTGACGGGGCTTGCCGAGGGCCTGATAACAATAGCCCATCAGCGCATCCAGTCCGACGCTGTTCCCCTCATTGTCAGTTCCCAGCAAGTCAATATTAGCCATAATGTCCATAGCCAGACGCAGCGCTCCCTCGTAGTCGCCATCCAGATAGAGCCGTTTAGCAAGACTGTTGCCTGCTTCCTGATAGCACCACAGGTCGCGAGTGGCAGGACTGTTGTCTGCTGTGGCGCGCCTGTAGCACTTCTTACTCTCTGCTCTCCGTCCGAGAGAACTGTAAGCATCGCCACGATAGTTGTCGGCACGAACTGAAGAAAAGTCCCCCGTCTGCTCCAGACTGTCGGCAAGTGCCAAGGCGCGCTGGTAGTCACGCGTCCCTAATGCCTCTCTGATGAGGGTGTCGGCCCTGGAGAACTTGCCATCGTTTTGCAGTAGCCCATTCCTTCCCACTCCGCCACAGGCGAAGAGGGTGAGGATGGACAGTGCTATCAGAACAATCTTCTTCATTTATTTCATGACTTGTTTTTTGCCGTTGGCCGAGATTGTCTCCAGTTTCCTCAATCCCATTGCTCAGTAGAAAAACGCGTGTTTACTTCTTCTTTTTCTGATAATAGTAATAGCAGATCAGGATCCAGCCCAGGGCTGCGAGTAAACCAGCCGTCGTTGTCAGGACGCCATACTGGGCATCTGTCCCCGTAGTATATAATACTGCCAAGGTCACGTGTGTGATGATCACAAGAATCAAACCAATCACACCAATCAATTTCATTTCCTTCATACTATATTCTTTTAAGTTAAAATTGTAGTTACTCATTCGGCGTAGATCAAATCCGTGTTATTAGGGAAGGCACCAGAGAAGATCGTCGGTGAGCCGTGGATGATGGCCTTCGTCAAGTCATAGCAACAATCGAAAGCCCAGATGTTGATTTCCCAGACGCTGGAGGGGATATCGAC
>JAEEGG010007899.1_pt1 | contig 24330 bp, 17 predicted proteins | sample 9134161 | NCBI WGS metagenome assembly JAEEGG01 (sample SAMN16246543, study PRJNA631951) | gut metagenome | biome: gut microbiome; feature: rumen; material: CR-attached | host: Bos | place: Iran: Karaj | collected 2018-10
CATAGCGGCGAGATAAACAACGAATTCTGCATGGGCCTGGGCGAAATGGCCGAATACTGCGTCGACCGCGGTATGGGCAGATATATCACCTACGACGAGGCGCTCGAGATACTCAAACGCGCCGAAAACCACGGTTTCGTTCACCAGATAACCAACATAGACGGCGAAGACAAGATAGTGGCAATATGCAACTGTGCGCCGGGCGTATGCAACGCGCTGCGCACGTCGCAGCTTTACAATACTCCCAACATGAGCCGTTCGGCGTACCGCGCGCACGTGGATAAGGAAAAATGCGTGGCGTGCGGCAAGTGCGTGGAGGTCTGCCCCGTGGGCGCCGCCAAACTGGGACAAAAGCTGTGCCGCAGTTCGGGCAAAGAGGTGGAATATCCGCTTTCGCCGCTGCCGGATCAGCATAAATGGAGCGCAAAGAAATGGAATACCTCTTACCGCGAGGACGCCAAGATAAACGTTTACGAAACCGGCACCGCTCCCTGCAAGACCGCCTGCCCGGCGCATCTTGCGATACAGGGCTATATAAAAATGGCGCTGGAAGGCAGATACCGCGAAGCGCTTGAGCTTATAAAGCAGGATAACCCGCTTCCCGCCGTCTGCGGCGCGGTGTGCAACCGCCGCTGCGAAGACGCCTGCACCCGCGGAACGGTGGACGCTCCGCTCGCGATAGACGAGATCAAAAAATTTATCGCCGCAAAAGAGCTCGACGAAGCCGACCGTTTCATCCCGGTATGCGAAAACGACGAAGGCAAAATGTGGGGCAAAGACTACAAAATGGCGGTCATCGGTTCCGGCCCGGCGGGTATATCGTGCGCATACTATCTGCGTTCGCGCGGGTACGACGTGACTGTTTTTGAAAAAGACGAACGCCGCGGCGGCATGCTTATGAACGGCATACCCAATTTCCGGCTCGAAAAAGACGTGCTCGAAGCCGAGCTTTCGGTGCTCGACGCAATGGGCGTTGAATTCAGATGCGGCGTGGAAGTCGGCAAAGACGTGACCATAGAACAGCTGCGCGAGCAGGGCTACAAGGCGTTTTACATAGCAATAGGCCTGCAGGGCGGCAGAAGCGTCGGCGTGCCCGGCGAAGACGCCGAAGGCGTTGCCGCCGGCGTGGAGTTCCTGCGGGAATGCAAGCCCGAAAAGCCCGTTGAATTAAAGGGCGACGTGGTGGTCGTGGGCGGCGGTAACGTCGCCGTGGACGTTGCGCGGACCGCGCTGCGCGCCACCAAAGGGAACGTCACCATGCTTTGCCTCGAAAGCGAAAGCGAAATGCCCGCGGCGGCAGACGAAGTCGCCGAAGCCAAAGAGGAAGGCGTTACCGTCAAAAACGGCTGGGGTCCCAAAGAGATACTCGCCGAAAACGGAAAAGTCACCGGCGTTGTGTTCAAAAAATGCGTGAGCGTTTACGACGCCGAACACCGTTTCGCCCCCGTATACGACGAAAACGACACTGTCACCGTAGAATGCTCCGACGTTTTGCTCGCCATCGGCCAGTCTGCCGTCTGGGGCGGCCTGCTCGACGGCCTGAACGTGGAGCTGAGGCGCAACGGCACCGTAATAGCGGATCCGGTAACTTTTGAAACGGGCGAGCCGGGCGTGTTCGTCGGCGGCGACATCTTCCACGGCGCGAGCTTCGCCATAGACGCGATAGCCGACGGCAAAAAGGCATCGGAATCCATGCACCGTTTCGTGCATCCCGGCCAGTCGCAGACCGTCGCGCGCGACAAACGCGAATTCAAAGAGCTCGATAAGAACGACATACTGCTCGAAAACTTCGACACCGCCGGCAGGCAGATCCCCGGCAGAAAAGATATACCCGCGCGCACTTCGTTCGCGGATTCCCGCCTTGCGCTTACCGAAGAACAGGTCAAAGCCGAAGCGAAGCGCTGCCTGGGCTGCGGCGCCAGCATAGTCGATCTGAACCGTTGTATCGGCTGCGGGCTTTGTACCACAAGGTGTAAATTCGACGCCATTCATCTTACGCGCGATATTCCGCACGCTTCGGATATGGTGCGCTGCGAAGACAAGCTGGGCAAGGTCGGCGGGTACGCGCTCAAGCGCATGTTCAGGATAATCAACCCGTTCAAAAGCGAAAAGACCACTCAGACGCTCACCGAAAACGGCGAAGCGCTGAAATAGCAAAGGAGATACCGCCTTGCACGAAATGGGCATAGTCCTGCATTTAGCCAAGACTCTGGAAGAGACCGCGGCTGAACAGAATATAGCTTTGATATCGCGCGTGACGCTGCAGGTCGGCGAGGTTTCGGGCATAATGACCGATCTCTTCTGCGACTGCTGGGATTATTTCAGCGCGCGTCATCCGGTGCTAAAGGGCTCGAAGCTCGTTATAGAGCCCATAAAAGCCGTAACTTTCTGCGATTCGTGCAAGCGCGAATATCCCACCGTGAAACACGGAAGACGATGCCCGTACTGCGGATCGTACGAAACGTGGCTCATAACCGGCAACGAATGCATAATAAAAGAGATCGAAGTCGGCGCCGAGAGCGGCACAAACGGCGACGATCGGAAATAAAGCAAAAAAAATCCACCCACCTAATGCAAGGTGATCTAAAAGACAGTAAATAAAAACCGGCTGAGGTAAGGATAGTTGATCCTTATTCCAGTCGGTTTTTTGTCGCATACCTCTGCAAGCATGACGTTTGTGTGCCAAACGTCGAAAAGAATGATGATTGCCCTGACGGGCAAATGATGAGCCTCCCTTCGGTCGCCATGATGATTTGCGGTTTCACCGCAAAATGATGAAATGAGTTCCGCTTCATGCGCCGAAGGCGCTCATCATTCGGCGAAGCCGTTCATCATGCGCGAAAGCGCTCATCATGTGCCGCGCAAGCGGAACTCATCATTTGCCGACTGTCTTTAAGAACAGTCGGCATGGAGCGGACTTTTTTGCGCTTTGAAAGTAAAGAATAAAAATACATCAAAAGGGTTGACATATCAGGCGCGGTATGGTATAATACCGTGAATAATTAAATGGAATATTATCTGCATCGGCGCGAAAAACGTCGTGAAGACGCCATTTAAGAACCAGAAAGGACCATATTCGCTTGCAATGAAAGGTAATATAAAGGCATTGAACAGAACGGTCACTGTGATCGGGATCGTTCTGTGCGTGGTATTCGGAGCCCTGCTCATTATGAATCTCACCATCATCATAAAGGGGCTCGTAAATCCCGACGAACCTCCTTCGGTGTTCGGCGTGACTCCGATGGTAGTCAAATCGGGTTCGATGAGCAGCGACCTGCCTCACCGGGTCGTTTCCGGCGACATCATCGAGCTCACCGAAGAGCAGATACAGTCGCTCAAAGTGGGCGACACGTTCCAGACCAAAAGCGGCGATTATATCGAGACCAACATCGTCGAGACCGTTTCCAAGTCCGAAAACGGCAATATCGTCTTCACCGCTTCGCGCCCCGCGTCCGACCATATCGAAGTCGACGACCTCATATTCGTGGGCGGCAGTGATTTTCAGGATCTGCAGGTCGGTCAGATAATCACGTTCTTCGAAGCCAACGACAGGGGCGACAGGACCGGTAAGGTGGTCACCCACCGCATTATCGAAGTCACCCAAAAAGACGGCGCGGTCGCGTACCGCACCAAAGGCGACGCCAACAACACCGCCGACTCCGTGCTTGTCCGGCCGCAGAACGTCATAGGCGTTTACAAGAACAGGGTCGCCAAGCTCGGCGCGCTCGTACTGTTCCTGCAAAAGCCGTGGGGAATGCTCATATTCATCGGCGTGCCCGTGCTCGCGTTCCTGGCCTACGATATCGTCCGCAGACAGCGCAGCGCCAAAAAGAGCGGCAAAGTCGACGAACTTGAAGACGAACTCGAACGCCTGCGCAAGCGCGTGGCGGAGATGGAAAACCAGGAAAACGCTCCCGGCGGCTCGAACGGCGCCGGCGAACAGTGATCCCCCTGAATAATACCCGTAATAAAAAACACTATATACTGACTTATCCGTAAGAAAGGAGGGCGCCGCAATGGAAAACAAAAAAAGCAAGACCGGTTGGATACTCCCCGTTGTGCTTGTTCTGTTCATTTGCGAAATAATAACGCTCCCACTCACCTATTTCTTCACTTACGCCGGCAAGAGCGATGCGCCTGATCACGTCCTTACGCTCGAAGGCGAAAAACTCGTATGGTCCACCAGCGAGAATATTCTTTCCAACGGCAGCGCGGAATTCCGCCTGTTTTCGGACGAATATCAGAACGTCAAGAGCTCGGACGGCGATAAAGTAGTCGCCCCCGGCACCGAAAGCGACAGCATGGTCCGTCTCAAGAACTCCAACAAGGAAGACGCGACCTATATCGCCACGCTCTACGTAATCCAGTCGAGCGAGCTGCCCATCACCGCGGACCTCGTCTGCGAGGAAGGCACGCTTACCGACGAATACGTGTTGCCCGAACACGCGACCGACGCCGAAGTCATAACTTCGTACACCGGCGTTATCAAGAGCGAAGAGATCGTGGATTTCACCGCCGAATGGAAATGGGAATTCTATGAAAGCGACGCCCAGGATCAGATCGACACCGCGCTGGGCAACCTTGCGGCCGAAGGCAAAGCCGACAGCATCGTGCTCGGACTTTATATAGTCGTCGAAGGCGAAAACGAGGTCATTCCTCCGCAGACCGGCGACAAGAGCATGCTGCCTCAGATCATTGCGCTGGTCATCACCGGCGCGTGCCTCGTGCTCATACTCGTGGGAAGACGCCGCAAAAAAGCGGAAGAGGAATAATTGCGTTTTTAAATGAACGAACAAGCTTCACGCAAAAAGACAAGCGTGTTTAAGATCATCTGCGTCGCGCTGGCGCTCATAATCGCGCTTTACTGCCTGGCGTATCTCGTCGCCATCATCGTAACGGGCGATCCGCTTCCTATGCCGCTCGGCTTCGGCAGCGCCGTGGTGCTTTCCGGCAGTATGGAGCCCGCACTTTCGGTCAACGACCTCATCTTTGTGGTCAGGTCGGGCGAATACGAAGTGGGCGATATCGTCGTCTATTCCACCGGCGGAACGCCGGTCGTCCACCGCGTGGTGCAGGCGGATATGCAAAGCGGTATCATCATCACACGCGGCGACGCCAACAACACCGACGACGATCCCGTATCCGTGGCGCGCATAAAAGGCAAAATGCTGTTTTCGGTGCCCTACGTGGGAGCGATTCCGCGCTTTATCCGCACCGTCCCGGGGCTTGTCACGGTGCTTTTGGTCCTGTTTGCGCTGCTGTTCGTTTCGGTGCGCGGCAAAGCCGCCGAAAGTGAAGAGACAAGCAAAGCCGAACGGCTTATGCAGGAGATCGAGCGCCTCAAGCAGGAGCTCGGCGAAAGCGAAAACGAAAACGGCGGCGAAAACCGGCCGGAATAGTTCAAAAAGACTATGCCCGTCCTGTAACAAGGACGGGCGCTTTTTTGTAAAAACGGCGTGTTGACAACGCGCGGCGCGCGCGGTATAATGATACTTAGAAAAAGGGAAAAAGGTGAAAACTATGAAAAAAGCCGTATGTGCAACGCTCGCGCTTATACTGGCGCTATTTTGCTCCGTTCTGCCCGCGCGCGCCTATTCTTCGCCGTTCGAGCTCACCGAGCCCGACGAACCCGGGGAGGCGAACGTCGCGGCGAACGTCGAGTATTCGCTCCGCAGCGGAGGAAAATTCATTTACTGCAACAATCCTGAAGCGCTTTACGCTTTCAACATAGGCCAGGCGCTGCTCATAGAAAGAAACGTCTGCGGAGAAGTCTATTTTACCAGCGAAAATCGCAACCTCACCGGAAAGAAGATACTTCTCGGTCTTCAGCTGCGCAACGATTCGGGTCAGGATATCGAAGTAAAAGTCAAAAACATCGGCTACCAGACCGGTATAGACTGGGTGGGCCAGGTGGAATGGACCGACTTTTTCAACACCAAATACCGTCTGGAGAAAGCGGGCGGAAATTACTCTTTTACAAACACCTACGCTCCGAGCAACTTCAAAGAAGTCACTTATACCGTCCCCAGCGGAAAATATATATATGTTATGGGCGGCTCTTCCGCCGATTCGTACAAGAATATCAACGTCGGCAATACCGCCGACAAATTTGCGGGCGACGGTCAGGTCGTCAACGGCGCCGTGTATTTTGAAGTCAACGGACCCAAGAGCGGCGTGTCGCTGGCGTTCGTGTGCTACACTTCGCCGTCGGCGCCCGTCACGGCAAAGACCCAGCAGGGGTACGTAGTCGAACGCGACGGCAGAAACTACGGCAGACAGTATCTGGGCTCGGCGCCGTATCTCTGCGCGCAGGCTTCCATGGCGTGGAACGTCGACGATAACTTCCGCGACGGCGATAAGCTCAAGGTCAAGTACGACGTCGAATACTACGCCGATCCCGCGTCTTACGGCGTGTACGGCGCTTACACGGGCAAACCTTCGGTCAGGCATATGTCCGGCACCAGCTGGTTCACGCACATCAATCCCACCAACCATAACGAATATATAGGCACCGACATGATGCCGTTCGAATGCGTCACCGAAGACGGCACGCCCGTAGTCATAGATATTTACCACAACGACGGCACCGGTAAGCCCGCCAACATAGGCAACTGGATGGTCGTTTACGAAGAGACGCTCAGCTTTTACAACAGCGGTACGCGCCCGCGCACGTTCACGCTTTACTTAAAAAACAACGGCGTGCTGGCGGTCAACCTGCGTTCCGCGGACGGCGGACTTCTGGATTCGCTTTATCACTGGGACGCATCGTCGCCCGTGTTCAGCGTTAACGTCAACCCCGGAAAGCAAAAAGACGTTTATCTGGAATACGTGCTGCTTGCTAATTCCTACGGCAGTATCGAACACTATATCACCGTGGGCGCCGGAGTCTATGAATATGAGCTCGGCGACCTTGACCGCGACGGCGACGTCGATTCCGACGACGCCATATATCTGCTTCGCCACGTGCTGTTCGGCGAATCGTACCCCATCTACGCTTACGCCGATTTCGACGGCAGCGGAAAAGTCAGTTCCAACGACGCGATCTATCTGCTTCGCCATGTGCTCTTCGGCGATTCCTACCCGCTCACCGAGCGTTAGAACAGAATATATGTAAAAACCCGTCCGCGTTTACCGCGGACGGGCGTGCTTTTTTTGCGCGTTTATTTTCCGGTCAGCCTTGAATAAAGCCTGTTTACCGAATCTTCTGTCATACCGGTTTTTATAAGCAGCGCTCTGGCGCTCTTCGCCAGGTCGACGTTTTCAAATCCGTCTTCCGCCGGTGTGCCGGTCATATAGGATATCATAACGTCAAGGTTCTTTTCTTTGATGATATCATAGCGTTCGGGGTCGCTCGTCTTGTTTATGCCGTAGTAGTTGTCGTAGGTGAGCATATAGTCGTCGACTATCTCGCCGTAAGAAGCGCCGCACAGCGCTTCGAGCAGCATCAGCACGTAGCCGGTGCGGTCTTTGCCTTCCACACAGTGGATAAGCACCGGGCCTTCGCTCTGCGCGACCGCTTCAAGTCCCTGCGCCAGCTTTTCGCCGAAAGATTCGCTTTTGAAATTGGCGCTCAGCCCCAGCGGCGCCACTTTGCCGCTTGTGAACAGCGAAAGGAAATAAGGCGAATCAAACGTTTCCGCGGCGATAAATCCGAGTATGTCGCTTTCGTTATCCGAAAGGTTCAGCATAAATCCAATCTTCGCTTCGGCGGCGAGCCTGTCGGTGACGGAAGCGCGGTTGTGCTCGTCGTTGCAGGGCGAAGCCGAACGGTAGAGCACGTCTTTTTTCAAGTCGCCCATATTTACGGCGCGGAAATTGGCGAAAACGATGTCGCTCTGTTCCCCCTGTTCGTCGGAATACTGTATGTCGCGCGCTTTCTGCACGGCCAAATACTTGCCGCGTTCGCAAAGCGTGATATCCGCGGTGCAGGTTTCGTCGAGCTCCAGAGCCAGATACAGATCGTCGCCGTAGTTGATCATCGCGTCTATATACGGGTACCCGGGATACGCCACCAGCACTGCTTCGCCTATGTCGACGTAATAGCCGTTGTAATAGGGAATATCTTCGAGCGTTTTGCCGTTGGAAAACGCAATGTTCACGCTGTCGCCGTATTCAAACCCCAAAGCGTTGAATTCTTCAATGGTCTTGTCAAAGTAAACGCCGCCGAACTTGGTCTCGTGCGTGACCGCCGAGCTTTTAAGTTCGGGCTTTTCCGCCTTGCAGCAGGAAGTTAACGCCGCAAAGCAGAGCAGCAGCGCAAGGATGAGCGAGAATATCTTTTTCATATGAATACCGTCCTTTCGGTCGCGTCAGGCGGTTTCTTTCCGCCCGCGTCCATTATAGCATACGTCAAATGAATGTTCAAGCGGTTTTTTACCTTCCCCGCCGTTTTTCACAGCAAGCGAAAAATGTCGCGCATACGCAATTTATTACTTGAAAAAGCGGCGGCGTTATGATAAAATATATCCATCAAAAAACGGAGCCGTTTTATATGATAAAAAGAGTTTTCAGGCAAATGCTTTCCGCACAGATAATATCGTCTATGACCGTCATGCTGTGTATGCTCGTGGACAGCATAATGATAGGCCGCTTCCTTGGCGTAGATTCAATGACCGCCTACGGGCTCGCGACACCCGTGCTGCTCGTATTCGCGGCGGTGGGGACCACGCTTTCGGCGGGGATACAGGTGATGTGCGGCAAGACGATGGGCGGCGGCGATATGAAAGGCACCAACGCGTGCTTTTCGGTATCGGTTTTCCTGGCGTTCGCCATATCGGCGGTCGGTTCGGTGCTGGTAATAGTGTTTGCCACTCCAATATGCACGCTGCTCGGCGCGGGCGAGCCGGTCCCCGGCAACGACGTATTCTTCTTGACGCGCGACTATCTGCGCGGATTTATAATCGGCGCGCCGGCGTTCATCTTTGCGCAGATAATGGTGCCGTATATGCAGATCACCGGCAACCGAGCCCGCCTCGTCACCGCCGTGGCGGCTATGACCGTGGCTGACGTGGCGCTCGATATCTTAAACGTCTTTGTGGTCAAACAGGGCACGTTCGGTATGGGCGTCGCTTCGAGCGTGAGCTATTACATAGCGTTTTTCATAGGGCTTATGTATTTCTTAAAAAAGAAATGCGTGTTCCGTTTCAGCTTTGCGCAAGTCAAGGCTAAGACCTGCGGCACGCTGCTGAAATACGGCGTCCCCACGGTAGTGAACCAGATAAGCCTGGTGCTTATGGTGTTCGTAATGAACTCCATACTGCTCGGCGTGGGCAAAAACAACGCGGTCGCGGCGTATTCGGTCATTTCCACCGTGGGCAACATCTGCTACTGCGTGGGCTCCGGCGTCGCCTCCGTCGCGCTTATGCTTTCTTCCATTTTTTACAGCGACGAGGACAGATCCGAACTGTGCTCGCTCGTTAAGACTATGACTTTCTATTCGGCGCTGCTCGTTTCGGCGTTGACTGTGATAGTGTTCTTCGCCTCGCCCGCGCTCGTCGCGCTGTTTCTCACCGAAGCGCCCGAGGCGGCGGATATGGCGGTGCTCGGCGTGCGGCTGTTTTCGCTTTCGCTGCTGCCCAGCGCGCTGAACACCACGTTCAAAAACTACTATCAGGGCGTGAACCGGGCGTGGCTCACGCAAGCGATATCGCTTATGCAGAACTTCGCCCTTGTCGCGGCGTTCGCTTTCCTGCTTTCCCGCTTTTGGGGAGTCACGGGCGTATGGCTTTCGTTTTTGTGCGGCGAAACGCTGACCCTCGTTATTACGGCGGCGATAGTATTCGCCAAGAACCGCCGCGTTTCGTTTTCCGCCGAAACGTTCGCGTTCCTGCCCGACGGGTTCGGCGCCGCGCAGGGCGACTGCTTTGAAACGTCCGCCGATTCCATAGAGCGCGTCGTGGAAGCTTCGGAACAAGCGCAGGAATTCTGTATCCGCCACGGAGAAACGCAGCGCAACAGTTCGCTCATAGCGCTATGCATAGAAGAAATGGCGGTCAATATCGTGCGCCACGGTTTCGCAGACGGCGGCAAAGAGCACAGTATAGATATCCGTTTGGTCTATAAAGACGGCAGGCGCGTCATACGCATACGCGACAACTGCGCGGATTTCGATCCCGTAAAGTATATGGAACTCCACCGCGTCGATGAGCCGACCGCGCATATAGGCATAAGAATGGTCATGAAGATGGTCAAAAGCGCAAATTACGTCAATTCTTTAGGCCTTAACAACCTTACGCTCGTCCTCTGAGTAATAATATAAACGCCGCTTGCTTTTGCAAGCGGCGCTTTTTTTTACTGTGTCATGAAATGAAAAAACCGTAAAGGCGTTCTTTGAAATCCGGCGCGGTGTCGTAGACCGCGTGCCCGAAACCGCGGTATAGGAACGACGAAAAATACGCGTTTTCGCCGAATTCCGCGGCAAATGCATTCACGCTGTCCGCGCCGAATATCGCGTCGTCGTCCGAACCGACTGCAAACAGCGGGCAGCGGACGTTGTTCCTGTTCGCCGACGAGAAATATCCCTTTACCGCCGAAGCGAAGATCGCGAACCGTTCGAGCTCGTCGCGCGTTACGGTCTTTGCGGCGGCGGAAAGCGTATCCCCGTAACGCAAAAACACATCTTCGGGGTACACCGTTCTGCCGAACTCCGAATAAAGTCCTTCGGCGTCGCCGGAAAGGGCTTTATTTATCCAGCTTTCCGTTATCGCCGCCGCGGCGTCGCCGGTATGCAGCGCCGAGGAAGCAACGGCGAGCTTTTTTACGTTGATTTTGTGTTCCGCGGCCATTTCCAGAGCAATCATCCCGCCCTGAGACGCGCCGAAAAGGTATATTCCGTCAAGTCCCAGCGAGGATATCGCGTTTTCGGTGTCGCGCGCCATATCGCGCACGGTGTATCCGGCGGGCGGATCGCTCACACGATCGAACAGATATACCGTAAAATCTTTTGCAAAAACGGAATACGCGAGCGCGACCGCCTGAGACGCGGGCGTTATCGGCTGCACGCTCAGCCCCGGCAGGATGACGAGCGTTTTGCCGCCGCTTCCGAAAGAGAAGTGATCCATGCAAAATGACCCGGTACGCACTTTTCCCGTTCTTATCTCCATATCGCGCCTCCTTGAACTGTCAGCGGCGCAGATAATCGGCCGAGACGGGGAATTCGAAATAGGTGTCGGGATACGGCTCGTTTTTCAGCTTGAAATGCCACCATTCGCAGTCGAGTATCTCAAAACCGGCGCGCAGCATCGCGCGCTGGAGTATCATACGGTTTTCGTACTGCTCGGGCGTTATCCCGGTGTACGAAGGGTGGCTTATAGTGCCGAAAAAGTCGAACGGGCTGCCCATATCCAACTCTTTGCCCGTCGCCATATCCAAAAGCGTAAGATCCACGGCGCTGCCGCGGCTGTGCGAAGAAAGCTTTGCAATATATCCTTTTGCAAACAGTTCCTGCTTTTCAAGGTCGGGGTAAAAGAAAGGTTTCATGCGCACGTCGGTGTCTTCTATGCCCCAAAGCACAAAATGCCTCACCGCGCAGGCGGGGCGGTACGCGTCGAAGACCTTTATGCGGTAGCCCTGCACCGCAAGCTCGTTGGCGGCGCTTTTCAGCGCGCGCGCCGCTTCCGCCGTGAGCAGAGCGCACGGCTGCTCGTAGCCGTCTATGCGTTCGCCTATAAAGTTGTAGGTGGAATAATACCGTATCTCCTGTATCGCCTGCGGGACGAAATCCCCCAGCAGCACGAACCCGGAAGGATCGTACCTTATGTCGTTTCTGTTTCCTACGTTCATATCGCTCACTCCGGAATCAAAGCGTTAAGGATTATATGCGAGCAGCGTCAGCGCCACGTACACGGCTATCATAGCGCCGATTATTATCGCCTGTTTAAGGCGGTGCGCGCTGAGCAGACCCGCGAATTCGCGCACGGCGGCGTTCGGCCAGAAATACCATTTGGTCTTTGCGCCCATACCCACCGCGCGCATTTTGACGCGCCGCGCGTACAACCCGCTGCGGAAAACGTGGTAGTTGGTGGTCGAAAAGGCGATCTTTCCGCCGCCGGAGCTTTCTATAAGCTCTTTGGAAAATTTCATATTCTCAAACGTGCTGGTCGAACGGTCTTCTCTGATTATACGCTCTTCCGGCACGCCGTTTTCAAGCAGATAATTCGCCATCGCGGCGCTTTCGGAAATCACTTCGTCTTCGCCTTTGCCGCCGGAGGTCACAAAACATATCTTTTTGCCGGTCTGTTCCTCCTGCCGTTTTGCAAATTCCAGCGCGCGGTCTATCCTGCCGCGCAAAAGCGGAGTGGGCGTGCCGTCTTTCTTCAGTCCGCAGCCCAGTATGATTATATAATCCTTGTCTTTTTCGGGCTCGTGGCGCGCCGCCAGCGCGCCCGCGAAGATCACGCCCGCGATCATACATTCAAGGTACAGATACAAAGCGGCGACGGTGTTGATGAAAATGTCGTGCATCATCACTTCAAATTCGCTGCCCGTGGCGTAATAGTCGTACTGAAAAATAAACACGCCGCCCGCCACGATGACGAATGAAAGCAGTATGCCGAACAGGTTGGATAATTTTCTGCCCTCGTGCCGTATCAGCGATATGTTCGAAACGCAAAGCGACGCCGAAAAGAAGAGCAAAAACGGCGAAGTCATAAGCATATAGTTCTTTGCCGAATTGAGCCATATCGAAAGCACGTCCGCCGCGGTGATGAGCCCCGAATACCTGCTTATAATATAAAACAGGTAAAAGTGATTGAAAAGCACGAACAGCGTGAACAGCGCGAACCCCGCGTAGTATATGGTGTTATAAGAATACGGATTGTAGCGTATCTGCCGTATCAGCGCGCGCACGAGCGCAAAAATTATGACCGCGCACAGCGCCGCCGTTACCGCGCACACCGCCGCGGGATTCCCGTCCGGCGCCGAACGCACCAGCAGAAAAACGGCGGCAGATGCGAAAACGACGGGGAATATGAGCGGATATAAATGCGGCTTTTTATCTAATGAATCGAACTTTATTTTCATTTTATCGCGTCTTTCAAAAACCGTTCCAGCCCTTCGGGCATTTCGCCGTGTTCGCTCAAGCCTGTGTCGCCGGGAGTCACGAGCTTGTTTGCGCCGTGATAGTCGCTGCCCGCGGTCACGTAAAGGCGAAACTTTTGCGCGAGAGAAAGCATATTATCGCGCAGCTTTGCCGAAAAGCCGGAATAAAACGCCTCCGCGCCGCGTAGACCCATTCCGATAAGGCGGCGCAGACGGGCCTCCATCTCGTCGCCAAGTATCAGTTCGTCGCCGCTGCCGTAAAACGGATGCGCAAGCACCGGTATTCCGCCGGAAGCGGCGATCGCGGCGATCGCTTCCTCCGGGCGAAGGTATTCGCTGCCGGACCGCACGCGGTTGAGATAGTCGCGCATAGCAGTATTTTTGTCGGGAGCGTAGCCGTATTTCACCATAAGGTTGGCTATGTGGGGCTTGCCGGGATTATCCAGCGCGTACAGCGCGTCCGTGTCTTCCTTGGAAAACCCGAACCCGAATTCTTTTTTTATGTAATCGAGCCTGAGCTCGACTTTTTTCATCCTCAGCGCGTGGCTTTTCTGCACGAGTTCGGTTATCGGCGCGCCCGCCGGATCGAACCCGTAGCCGAGTATGTGATATTTGCCTTCTTCGTCCTTGCACGAAAACTCGGCGCCCGTAATGAATACCGGGTCGCCGGGCAAAAGGCGCGACCTGATGATGAGCCCGGTCTTCACCGCGTCGTGGTCGGTGGCGGAAAACACTTCTATCCCGGCGGCTTTCACCGCGTCGATCAGCATTTCGGGCGTGTCGGTCCCGTCCGAGACCGTCGTGTGCATATGCAGGTCTATATTGCGCAAGCGCTTATCCATAACAGCTCTCACGCTCCTTTTTACTTAAATCGTTTTTTTGATGCGCAGGATATTCTGCCCGTTTTTGTATTCGTAAGCTATGCTATCCATAACCTTTTTGGCGATGAATATCCCGAGCCCGCCTATCTCGCGCTCGTCCGCCGAAAGCGTCACGTCGGGGTCGGCTTTCTTCAGCGGATCGTACGGGATCCCGCGGTCGATGAACGTTACCGTCGCGGTCAGGGGGTCGCCCGCCGCTTCCACGCGCACGGTCGCCCTGCCCTTGTTGGGCGCGTAGGCGTAGCTCGCTATGTTTATGAATATCTCTTCCACCGCAAGGTCTATCTGCATCTGCGCTTTGGGCGGAAAACCCAGGCTTTCGAGCCGCCCGTCCACGAATTCCAGCACGCGGTTCAAGTTTTCTTTTTCGGCTTCCAGCGTGAGCTCGTTCGGGTCTTCATGCTCGGCGGGATCCGTTTTAAAATCGAGCGAATCCAGCTTTGGGATAAGTTCGGTTATGCGCTTTTTCCAAAGCTCGCACGTAAGACGGCCGCGCTCGGTTTCCGCCGCTTTGTGACGGCGGGACCAGTCGATAAGATACGCGTACGAAACGCAGCGGATCTTTTCTTCTATGGAATTTATCACATCTTCGTCATCCGTGCCGAAATACGCGCACAGCGTTTTTTTCCAGAAAGCGCGTGCCGTCTCGGCGGTGTAGCCCTGAAAATCTTCCAGCACTTTGGAGTCGTATTCCGAATAGCCGATATACGAATTATACATCCGCATAAACTCAAATACCGGGTGGCCCACCGAAAGGGTGTCCATATCTATAAGCATAACTTCGTCGCCCGCCATCACTATGTTCTTGGTGTGGCAGTCGCCGTGGATAAGGGTGTCTCTTTCGGGTATCGCTTCTATCATTTGCACGAGCTTGTCGCCCAGGTCTGCCGGAAGTACCTCCTTTGTATAGGCGGCGGCGCCGAGTATGCGATCTTTTATGCGGGGAAGTCTGCCTTCGGGCGCGTGCGTGGAATGGAGCTTTTTGAGTATCTTCACGTATTCGCGCACGCATTCGTCTATGCGGTCCGGCTCTTTTGCGAGTATGCCGGAAAAAGACCGCGCGTCCAGAAGTTCGAACATCGAACCGTAGCTTTCGCCCACTCTTACCACGTCGTACGATATGGCGGTGGGGATGCCCAGTATCAGCGCCAGTTTTGCCATTTCGCGTTCGTGCTTTATGTCTTCCAGCGCGTCGGCGTTTTTATACACCTTCACCACGTTGTCGCGGTCCACGCGGTAGACTTTGCCGTTTGCGCCCTCGCCCACGACCTCGCAGCCTTCGACCGACACTCTGCGGTACGCTTTTTCCACCTGCATTATCTCGGAAAAGCCGGTCATTTCGAGTATTTCGTATATATCGGAATTCGCGTTCGTTATTTTTACGTCGCCGTAATTCTTTTTGAGCCGCAGGATAATCCGCAGCCCCGCGCTCGAGATATATTCAAGCGCTTCGGCGTCCAGCACGGGCAGAACGTTGCCCTTGCCGGCAAGAGAAGCGAGTATCTCCTCTTCGATCTGCGGCGCGTTGCCGGAATCGATCCTTCCGCAAAGCCTGTAAACGACCGTGTTTTTATTGTTTTCTGCCATAAAGTTCCTCGCGTTCAATAAGGAAAGAATTATTATTTGAGTTCAAGACAAAGCATAGTCAGGTCGTCGAACTGTTCGGCGCCGTTTGCAAACCGCTCCGCCTCGCGCTTTATGCCGGTTATCACGCCTTCGGGGCCGTCGTCGCTGAATTTGTTGAGCGTATCTATCATACGCTCCATCCCGAACATACGGTTGTCGTGGTCGGTCGCCTCGGGAATGCCGTCGGTGTAGACGAAAAGCTTTGCGCCGCGTTCGAGTTTAAGCGTGTAATCCTTGTATTTCACGCCGTCCATCGCCCCGACGGCGAGGCAGTGCTTGTCTTTGAACACTTCGAATTTTCCGCCCGGCTGCATTATCACCGGATATTCGTGCCCGGCGTTGGACGCGATGAGGTTCCCGGTGGAAAGCTCCAGCACGCCCAGCCACAGCGTCACGAACATATCGGCCTTGTTGTGTTCGCATATATTGTGGTTGACAAAAGTGAGTATCTCGCCCGGGGTCCCGCCCATACGCGTCCTGTCGCTCACGAGTATGTTGGTTACCATCATAAACAGCGCGGCGGGGATGCCCTTGCCCGAAACGTCGCCTATGGATATCGCTAAGTGATCGTCGTCGACAAAGAAGAAATTGTAAAAGTCGCCGCCCACCTGCTTTGCCGGGGTCATGGAAGCGTAAATGTCAAAATCGGTCCGTTCGGGGAACGCCGGGAATACGTTGGGTATGGAATTCACCTGTATGGTGTTGGCGAGCGAAAGTTCAAATCCTATGCGCTCTTTTTCGGCGGCCGAAGCGGTGATGGTCTCGATATAGTTCACCATATCGGTCTCCATCGTGTCTATGGATTCGGAAAGGTCGGATATCTCTTTGAACCGGCTGACTTTGCCGAGCGGCTCGCCCTTGGTGTTTTCGCGCGCAAAACGCGACGCTTCCGAAGCGACTTTGGAAATGGGATTGACGAACTGACGTCTCATAAAGAACGTGTAGAACACCGCCACGAAGATCGCCAGCAGCGCCGTCGCCACGGCGACCGCTATCACGTAAGGTCTGCGCGCGCCGACAAGCTCGCTCATCGGGCGCTGGATGCAGAGTATGCTCGTCACCTTGCCTTCGGAATCCTTGACCGGCACCATAGTGGTGATGTGCGGAAGGCTGCCGTCGGAAGGGTTGCTGCGGTAGACGGTCTCGTACGCGGACTGCTGTTCGTAGATCGCTTTATATTTTGCGCGGTATTCGTCGTTGGTGGTGTCGCGCTTGTGCCCAAGCTCCCATTCGACGTAATTGGTGTTGCCCACGGTGTTGTCTACGTGGTTGAACACCGAAACGAACCTGCCGTAGTCGCTCGTATCCACTATTATGACGTAGACCAGCGAAACGCCTATGCGCTTGCAGTACGCTTCCAGATACGATTTGCTCTGCATATATTCTATGGTGCGCTTGCCTTCCAGATAGTCCGCTATATGGCTGCCGTTTATCAGCGTGGTGGCGGTATCCGCCATATGGTAGGTCGTTGAAGAGTATTCGTTTTCGAACGCACTGGTAAAGTTCACAAGGCCCACGGCGCCGGCGATTATGCCGAACACTATGAGCAAAAGCACTATCATGCCTATTATGTTGAACGTCATCCCGGAACGCAGTCTGCTCCAGACGCTGCTCTTTTCACCCTGCATTTATGCGGCTCCTTTCGTCTTATCCGGCGAAAACGCCGGCGACGCGTTTATTCTATGGTGAGGATGTCGTTGAAACCGGTGACTTCGAATATTTCGAGTATGGTCTCGTTCACGTTCTTTATCTTCATTTCGCCCTGCTTGTTCATCGTCTTCTGGGCGGAAAGCAGCACGCGCAGTCCGGCGGAAGATATGTAGTCGAGCTTTTCAAAATCGAGCGTCAGCAGTTCCACGCCTTCAAGCGATTCCTTGAGCTCCTGTTCGAGCGCGGGGGAAGTGGTGGTGTCCAGTCTTCCTTCAAGCGATATCAAAAGCCCGTTTCCGTTTTTCTGTTTGTTGATAGTCATTGTTTTACCCTCTTTTCAAATATTTGTATCAGTGCCAGAACGTTTTGTTTATGATGATTTCCACCGTGTCGCCCAGGATGCACACCTTTACGTCGTCGGCGATATTCGCCACGATGGATTTTTCGAGCTCGTCCCACTCTTCGGCGTCGGATTCTTTGACCTCGTCCTTGTAAAGCGACATCGACCACATAGCGGCCGTCTCGCCCGACGCGGCGCCCATATGATAGGCGGCGGGGGTGTTGATAAGCGTGTAGGGCAGGGCTTCTCTGGCGGAAAACATAAAGTTCGCTATCATCACCTTTATCTTGCCCATCACTCCGCGGGTCGCGTCGTTTTTGCCGCTGCTGGAAGCGGAAATGAACTGGTCGCGCATTTCGTCGGTGAGTTCCACCGTCGATTTCAGATGCAGTTCAAAATCCGGCCCGTTGTATTCTATCCAGTAGTTCGCGCTTACGTCGCCGGCTATGCTGCGGAGCATGCCGAACAGCTCTTCGGCGAGCAGCCGCAGATGTATCACGGATTTTTTGCGGATACCGCTTTCAATTCCCAGCTTTTCGGTGAGCGAAAGCGCTTCGTCAATGCCGCCGCCTTTGCTCGTGACTTCGATTACCGTTGATTCCATTCGGGTTCTCCTTTCAAAAAAACGCGTGCCGCGCGCGCAAAACGGCACAGGAACACATATTATCTCTTATATAATATATAAAAATTATAGCAGATAACAAGGCGGTTGTCAATATCTATCGTCGCACGCGTTATTGACATTTGCGCGGTTTCTGGTATAATAGAATAAACGCGTTTCACAACTGGTTTTTTAAAAAAGAAAGGTATAACGTTATGAGCGGACCCGTAATAGCTTTGATGTACGATTTCGATAAAACGCTTTCCACGCGCGATATGCAGGATTACGGCTTTATACCCGAACTGGGCCTTTCGCCCGACGAATTCTGGGGCGAGGTGGACCGTCTGACCGACACCCAGCACATGGACAGCATACTCGCGTATATGTTCCTTATGGTGCAGAAATGCGGCGAAAAGAACATACGCATAACGCGCGACAAATTCTTTGAACTCGGGCGAGGAATAGAATATTTCGAAGGAGTCGAATCCTGGTTCGGGCGCATAAACGCCGCGGCGGCGGAGATCGGCGTGACCGTGGAGCATTACATAGTTTCTTCCGGGATAAAAGAGATAATCGAAGGCACCTCCATCGCCCGCGCGGGCAATTTCAAGCGCATTTACGCGTGCGAATTTATGTACGACGAAAACGGATCCATCCGCTGGCCCAAGGTGGCGGTCAACTACACCGCAAAGACTCAGTTTTTGTTCCGCATAAACAAGGGCGTGCTCGATATCGACAGCAAAAGCGCGTCGCTCTTAAACGAATACACCCCCGAAAACGCCCGCCGCGTGCCGTTCGGCAATATGATCTACGTCGGCGACGGAATAACCGACGTCCCGTGTATGCGCCTCGTCAAGGCGTACGGCGGACAGTCGATCGCGGTGTATAACGAAAAGAAAGGCGATAACACCGCCAAGCGCCTGCTTTCATCCGGAAGAGTTAACTATTGCGTCCCCGCCGATTTCACCTCCGGCTCGCTTATAGAAAACATCGTCTGCGCGGTGATGCGAAAAATCAAAGCCGTAAGCGATATGGAGTCGTTCTGACGCGTATAAAAACGAACGGCGTCCGGAAGCGTTTTGCTTCCGGACGCCGTCTTATTTTGCCTGAATATCAATCGTAAACAACGGTCGTGTTGCCTGTTGAAAATTCAAATACTTCGCTGTATTCGGAACTGACCACCGCGGGTTCCACCTTGAACTCGCCGCTGACCGCCTTGCGTATGCGGTAACTCACGGTGACTGAGAACGAGTATTCCTTGCAGAATTCCGGGTTGTCATTGCGGTAGTTTTTAAAGTAGCTTTCGGGGGCCGATACCGAAATGTGGCCTTCCATCCGCTGACCGGCGCGGTTATAGATATACGCGGTCGCGTTGCTGCCTCTGGCGTAGTCGCCGTGGTTGAAAGTGTAGAGCAGGCGGGCGCCCGAAGGGATGACGTCGTCGAGCGAGAAGTATTCCCAGTATCTGTTGGAAGTACCCGAAACGGTTATCGTCACCACGTCGCCGCTTACGGTCTTCTGCACTTTCACTCTGCCTTTGCCGTAATCGCGCGCGGCTTCGGCGGCGCTCGCGCTGTAACGCACGGTTATCGCGGCGTTTTCGCACCCTTCAAGGACGAGCGATTCGAGATCCGATTTGTAAAGCGTAAGGCAAAGCTGCTTGCCGAACCCTATTGCGGCCTCGTGCTTAACGCCGTCGGCGAGCGTGTAGCTTATATTCTGCAGTTCCTGCTTTTCGGCGGGCAGATAATACTTTGCAAACGCCGCAAGTCCCAGATGCGCGGCTTCGCCGTGCGTGTTCGGGATACTTACCGCGTAGCGCGCGAATCTGATCGCGTCGGAACGCCTGATGCGCGAAGCGACGACCAGCGCAAGGGAAGTGAGCTTGATCTTTGCGTCTTCGTCGGCGCCTTTGAGGTACGTCGCGTTTTCAACGCCGACCGCAAGTTTGCCGACTATTTGCGAATAGATGCTTTCCGCGGCGGTATAATCGCCCGCTGCGGCAAATCCGCACGCAAGGTAAAGCTTGGCTTCGTCGCTGTAGTCGCCGGCCTGCGACGATACCGTGTACAGCACGTCGAGCACGGGTTCGCCGCACGCGGCGAGTCCGTATATCGAAGCGCAAAGCTCCACGTCGCTTTGGAACACGTTACGGTTAAGCTTGTTTGCAAACAGATCGGCAGCAGTGAGTTTTCCTGCCAAAAGCTCCGGAGCGACGTCCGCAATGAGCGCGGTCAATTCGAGGTCCGCTTCGCCGTAAGGCAAAAGCTTGACGCCCGCCGTGCCGCAGAACGAATCGAACTTGCCCGTAATATTTTCTATGCCGAAATCGCCGCCGTAGACGTTTTTCATTATGACCGCCGCGGCGTATTTCGCAGCAAGGGAATCGGCGCGTTCGCCGTATGAGTAATAGAGACTGCCGAGCACCCCGGAATAGAACGAATCGCTTCCGCCGGCGCTTACGACCACGTTAACGGGGTATGCGAGCGTGTTCAGGGATTTGAGTTCGTCTAAGGTGACCGTCGCCACGACGTCGACCGCGAGCGTGGAAGTCACTACGTTGAACGTGTTCTTGAGCGCGTCGGTGTATTCGCCGCAGTCGGCGTAAACGGTTAGACTGTATTCGCCTGCGTCCAGCTTGCCGAAATTGATTCCGGTAAAAGCCTTGGTGTCGCCGGAAACTTGTTTGCGCGCTATCTCGTTGCCGTCGGCGTCGCATATCACCGCCGTGTAATTGGCGCTTCCCTGCGCTTTTGTACCGAAGCAGCGGACCGAAAGCGCTATGTCGTCGCCTTTGACGTAGGTGGAACACATATCGGTCTTAACGAAGAACGGCAGCGTGCACACGGGTTCGCCCGTGCTCTGCGCAATGCGGATGTCGCTGAATTTTTCCGCGTTCTTTATGCCGAGCGCGGTAACGCGCCAGGTCGTGAGGTTGTCCGGTACCTTGAATACCAGCGTCGCAGTGCCGTTTTCGTCGAAATCGAGCTGTGCGAAAACGGGGTTGTCGGCGAAGTTTTCGCGCACGTAGTACGTTTTTTCGCCTCCCGGGTTTACGGCGTCGCCGGGCGCTTCCGCTTCTGCTTCCATGTACTCATACCTATACATTTTGCCGTCGATATATATATAATCGGAATTGCCCCCGCTATAATCGGAATTGCTCCCGCGTTTCGAGCCGATCAGGCGCGAGAGCGATATATCGGTAAACGAAGTGAGCCTTCCGCCGGTGTGATAACCCTGAATATAACCGCGGTACCTATATTCATTGTAAGCATTGTAAGAACGGATCATATAAGACTGCGATGCGAAATAGCCGCTCGATTTGAGGTAATTAAGCAGGCTGTACGCGTTTTCGCCCAAAGCGAAGCACGCCTCGTCCACAATGCTTATAAGCGCTTTCCCGCCCGCGAGCTGCGGCGCATACACGGTCACCGTGGCGGTGTCGCCGGGTTTGTAGACGTCCTTGTCGGTCTTGACGCTTATCTCGCCGTCGACAGCGCTTTCGTAATCGTACGAAGCGGTCGTATACGAAGTGCGCCAGAGCTTTCTGCCTTCGTCGAAATACAGCGCCGTCACGCGCATTTCGGGGAGCCGTTCTTCGGTGAACAGTTCCGCGCCTTCGCTGCCGCTCGAGTGGCTTATATAGCTTTTGCCGGTGAATATGAGCACGGGTTCGGGGCAGTTGTTCATTTCACCGTATATGAACTTGGCGTTCACGGCGTCGCCCGGAAGGTACGCGTCTTTATCCAGCACTATGCTATACGCGCGGTCGTAATAGTCGTAATAACGGGTGTAATAAGAAGTGTCGTAATCGCGCGCCGGGACCGTGAATTCATAGCGCCCGTGCGCGTCGGTGAAGTACAGTTTGTAATAGTAGTAGTACTTTTCGGGGTCGTAATCGACCTTTTTAAGTTCTATCCTGCCGTCTTCAAAATACAGTTTGCCCTGTTCTTCGCAGGTCTCGATGCGTTCGTAGCGGGTGCGCTCCACGCTGCGTTTTAGATACATATCGTATTCCGTATAGGTGTATACGTTGTATTTGACCTGAATAAGGGAGTATTCAAGCGATCCCGCTCCGACGTTTCCCGGTTTGGTGGTGACCGGTTTGCCCGCTACGTATTCGGGGCATTTGGAACGGTCGAGCTCGTTGAGCGTGATGACTCTGCCTTCGTGAGCCAGCACGTAATCGGAATGGAAATACACGAACGACGCCGCGCAGTACAGCGAATCCACTCCTTCGCCGCTGATGTACGCGGAAGCGCTTACAGTCCACGGGTAAGTCGAGTTCGCGTTGACTCTGCCGGTCTTTATCTTAAACGTGGCGCAGCCGTTTTCGTCGGTCACTTTGCCGCCGGCATTTTCGAATTCATAACAGTACGCGCTCACCTCGTAACCTTCGGCGGGCGTGCCGTCGTAGAACGTGACTTTTATCGTGGCGACCGCCGTATCGCCGTAGAAATAATATGGCTTTTCAAAGCTCATTTCCGCTTTGATCACGGGTTTTTCTTCCTCGGTCACGCTTACGGACTTGCCGGCGAGTATGGTCCCGTTCGCGTCTTCTACGCGCACGTAGGTGTAGGTGCGCATAACGTTTTCTATCTTAACGCTCGCGCTGAAGAAACCGTCTTCGCTCACGGTCACGGGCGTCCCCACCGAAGAAAAACCGGTGAAGACGTACAGTTCTTTGGGCACTTCCGCGCCGTAAAGGCCTTTCAGCGTGCCCCAGACGTTGATGACGTCGTCAGTGAAATACACGCTGCGGTCGGTGTAAAGCGTGTTGATATAGTAATCGTTGTCGTCTATCCCCGGCACGCTTTTCAGCGCCAGCGCCGAGCGTTCGCCGTCGGTGTAGATGAACGCCAGCGCGTTGCCTTCGCCGTATTCCAGCACCGCGGTGCCGTCGGAGCCGCACGTTTTTTCGAACGCGGTCGGTTCCGGACTCTTTGTGCTTTCGTAAAACGAATTTGCGTTGAAGCGCAGACCTTTTATTTCGGCGCCTGCGACGCGCGCGCCGTTGTCGTACGAAACGACTACGACCGCTTTGCCGTCGATCGCCGTGCCGCCCAGGCGCAGATTGGAGATCTGGAACACGTCGCGGAAAGTGTAAACCTTGTTGTTGTTCTTTGCGGTTATAACGGTGTAGTAAAAGCCTTCTTTTTCGGGCGTGTACGAACATTTGTATCTGTACAGACCGTCTTTGGGCTCGAACTTTACTTCGTCGACCTTTTCAAAATACTTGCCAAGCAGCGCGTCTTCGTCGTAATCGGCGGCAAAATCGCTGCTGAGCAGCTGAGTCACGGCTTCCGCTACGGAATCCCACGAAACGGCGCGGTAGAAAGTCGCGGTAAGTGTGATCTTACCTGCGGGGATCTCGGTAAGCGTGCGGTCTATGCCGTTGTAATAGACTTCCGCGGCGTATTCCACGTAGCTCCCGAGCGAATACGGATCGGCGGGCGTAAACATCGCCTTGCGCGAACCGTTCACCGAAGCGTTTATCCGGCTTACGAACTGCGTGTCTTCGTCCGGTCCCTCCGTGCGGAACACCGCGGCGCGGCCTTGCGCGAGCGGTTTGCCGGATATGGATTCGAGCCCTTCTTTAACGGTGACGGTATAGACCGAATCGTATTCCAGCCCGTCTTCGGGGACGAACGCCACGGTCTTGCCGTTGGGGTAGAGTATGAATCTGCCGCTCACCGCGGGCGTCAGCGTGATATATTCGGAAAAATCCGTATTCTTCACCGAATCGGTGAAAGTGACTTCGATTCCCGTGTTCACGGGGACTCCGGTGCTGCCGGCGCCGGGGAGGATGTTCTTTATCGCAAGCTCGCTCACCGTCTGGAACGCAAAGCTGGCGGCGGGGTTTTGCGGATCGCCCACCGTCACGCGGTAAAGCGTGTTGGGCGCGAACGCGGTCTGCGCCGGTTTCAAATGGAATTCGGTGGCGCTGACTTTTGTCACCGCCATCGGAAGCTCGGGCGTGACTGAGACGTATTTAACAAACGTTTCGGTGTCGCATTCCGCGGCGGTCTTTACGACCAGCGTGGAATCGGTCGCCATAAGCTTTTCGCCCGAACCGTTCGCCAGCACTTCTATCTGCTTCAGCGAATCGGGCAGATCGGCGCCCGCGTCTGTGCTGTAGGCGCCGCTGTTCAAAATGATGCCGGTGTCGGACGGGATCTCGATCTTTACTTGAG
>JAEEGG010007900.1_pt1 | contig 24329 bp, 11 predicted proteins | sample 9134161 | NCBI WGS metagenome assembly JAEEGG01 (sample SAMN16246543, study PRJNA631951) | gut metagenome | biome: gut microbiome; feature: rumen; material: CR-attached | host: Bos | place: Iran: Karaj | collected 2018-10
TTTAGATTGTACTCCTTAAGGCAAGTCAAAAGATGCTTTTTAAACGACAAATGGCTGCCAAGTAACAATGTATGAAAGTCCATAAATGCACCTCACATATGATAGTTAGATGTCAAACTATCTGTAATTGGATACTACAAAAATACAATTAACGAGCCGGTTACCAAAAATGAACCAACAGCGCCGTCCCCCCGGGTCAGTTCTGCTCTTCTCCGCACGTCTTACAATAAGTACGCTCATGAGGAACCTGCACTTCGTAGTCACGAGTTACCTGAACTTCCTGAGGAACCGAACGATTTACTGTCTCCTGCCATGCTTGAGTATCTACGACCGTTACTGTATCTTCATAAGCCCTGGCCGCTATAGCGAGATTGGATTGAACCAGCATATCGGCATCGAGAAATGAATCAAACGGGCCGGATATCCTGCCATCAGGGAATTCAACAAAATACTTCGTTTCTTCATGGGATACTTCCGGATGATCGATAACTTCCTGAACCGTCACATACTGTGTCTCGGTCTCCGTTCTTGTTTCGATCTCGGTGGTATAATAAGTCTCCGTTACCCACTCGTGAACGTGTGCGGGCGGATCGTCATTCTCAGGCTTCACAGAAGCAGTTGTCTGCTTTTTTTGTGAAGAGTCGCTTTTCTTATCATCACTAGCAGACGCTGACGACTCAGTCTCTTCCACCGAAGCGGACGTAGTAGTTACTTCATCTTTCTTATCCGTTGAGGTAACGGTTTCTTTCTGCTCTTCTACCGAAGCCTCAGGTTCCGGCTCAGGCTCCGGATCGGGCTCTATCCTATGCTCGAGGATATAGAAATCCGGATCTATCTGATTCTTAAAATCATTGATCTTGGTACCCCAGACCGCAATTATCCTGTCCTTTGTTTCCTGTGGACAATTGATGATCTCAGCCTTGAGCTCATCTCTGAAATCCTCTACCGTGATCTCTTTTATTTCGAAATAGTTGAAATCTCCGTCATCGTAAAGATACGCGGTCAACATATAAGAACCTGAAAGTTCCTGCTCAATGGTTTCACCGGTTTTAGGATTGGTTGCCTTTATTATCACATGCCCGTCGGTAATGATGATGTGCTGCGTACCCTTCGCCTTATCGTTCCAGACATAGCCCGACGTTCCGCGAATGCCCACCACCATCGTAGACGACTTTATATCAAGACTTTCGTTTTCTTCAAGTGCTTTTCTGACATCAAAGAAGAGGCTTCCGTCAGTCAGCATAAGTTCGGTCTTCTTGCCCTTTTGATGAAACTCGCATCGGCTGTTTTCTTCGAGGCTCACTATCTTAGTGTCATCAAGCCCCACCGAAACAAGCGACTGGGTTCCGGTAGAAAGAACATTCCCGTCACCAAGCCTGATATCCGTCATAGCGGTTTTGTCTTTGCCTTTTTCGGTAAGATTAACCTCTCCCACAATACGAAGAAGTCGCATCGTCGTAGCCTTGATACGGTTTTTCTGCAAAAAGAAAACGACCAAAACGGCGCAGATTATCAAAAGTGCCGTTACGGTCGCTATTATCGGGATTTTTTTCTTGTTACCGTCCATACGATGCCTCCCCCTAAGCCTTATTAAGAGGATTATACACTATAAGACCGACAGCGTAAATAATTTTGAACCTTCACCACCGTCCCCTAGGGTCAAAAAATGAACCAAGGGGACAGTCCCCTTGGTTCATTTTACAGATTAATACTTTCCATAGAAGGTGAAATCTAACACGGCTCCATCGGGTATTTCCATTATAGACTGAGTCTGAGTATCTGCGTAGAATAAGAAATAATCCTTTTCAAAGCCAAATTTGAAATTATTTCCTCCACTGGTATCGGGCTGCGAGACGATCCTTTGTCCATTAAGAGATAATTGCGCACCGTAACCCTCTTCATTGACATTATCTGCCATAAATCGTAATTGTCCCTCTTCCATAAGAAAATATACATCTTTATTGAAGTTATTTCTTATTGTAACGACATGCAGATTTCCGCCCGCATCCTGAACCTCGACATTACAGGTAGTATCTCCGGATGAGCCGCTTGCTTTCATACAATTTTCATTATAAAAAGACTTGGCAAGATCCTTTATCTCGAAATATGAATCGGAAACGCTTGAGTTCGTTAAATAATCTTTTTCAAAAAGATCAACATTATAGCTGCCGTTTTCAAATTCCATACCAAGCGTTTGAATTGCTGTGCTTTGAACGGACGGAGCATAATATTCTGCACGGTAATTATGTACTTCAAATTTACCGTTGTCATTTGACGTAGGAGTCAACTCAACATGGAACACATCGATACCCTGACGATCGACAAAAGATACATTTACGTTCGAAACATCACTCGAAACATAACTTATTGTACTGTCAAAGGGCTGTCCGTTTACCATCAGGCCCGAAACCGGGATCCCGTTGTTACCTGCTCCCATAGAGACCGGCGTACTCGAAATCACCGTGGTGTTCGAATTTGAATTGGTGCCGCTATTAGGGTCAGTGGGAGTCTGAGTGTTCGTCAGATCATTATTGTTCTTTTGGGTATTGGTCTGTTCCTCCGAAGTATTCGAAGCGGGTTGCTCGGGTTGCTCTTCATAAGACTCTTCCGGCTGTTCTTCAGGTTCTTCGGTTTCTTCCGGTGAAACGGTACCCTGAGCGACAGTTCCCGCGTTATCGACTACAGAAGATGTTGTAGTTTCAGCAATTTTAACAGGTTCTTCCGGTTCCGAAACTTCTTCCTCCGATTCGGGTTCAGGTTCCGGCTCAGGTTCGGGTTCAGGTTCGGGTTCAGGTTCCGCCTGTTTCTCAGGTTCAGGCTCTTCCTTAGCCGTTTCTTCATTGTAAATATACGAATCCTTATCGGCTTCAAGATCCAAAATCTCGATTCCCCAAGTCTCGGCTATCTTTTCAAAAGTCTCCTGATCGGCATTTGCGACTTCCTGCTTAAGCTCCTCGGGAAAATCCTCGACTGTGATGGGTGTAACTTCAAAATAGTTAAATGTTCCGTCATCATGAAGTACCGCGGTTAACTGAAAAGTTCCTTCAAGTTCCTTTTCTTCCACACTGTTTGTCACGGGATTGAACGCCGTGACTTTAACCTTACCGTCGGTAATGATGATATGCTGTTTGTTCGGATCGTTCTTATCATTCCAAACATATCCCGATGTGCCGCGGATACCCACTGTCATGGTAGACGATTTGATCTCAAGACTCTCGTTATCTGCAAGAGGCTTTCTTACATCAAAAAACAAACTGCCCTCGGTAAGCTTAAGTTCCATCTTTTTACCGTCCTGATGAAACTCCGCGCGGCTGTTCTCTTCAAGATTGATGATCTTATAATCATCAAGGCCGACAGAAACAAGCGACTGTGCACCTGTCGACAACGCATTACCGTCCGAAAGACGAAGGTCTTCCATTACTGTCTTTAAGAATCCGTTTTCTTCGAGCGTAACTTCGCCCACGATCCTGAGTAACCTCATAGTCGTTGCTTTAACTTTGCTCTTGTTTCCAAAGAAAACAAAATAAGCAACAATACCTGCTATCACAAGTATCGCTGCTATAGATGCGAACATTATTATCTTTTTCTTATTGCTTTCCATGATTATTCCCCTTAATTCATGTTAAAAGCATTATACAACAAATCTTCACGGACGTAAATCAAAATGAACCAACACCACCGTCCCCTAGGGTCAAAATGCGAAGGTGACGATCATCATGAGGATGAAAAAGATGGCAAATGTGATCGTGCCTTTGTCGGAATGCTTACCGGTGCACATTGAAGGGATGTTCTCTTCGAGAACGAGAAAAGCTATGGCACCGCCGGTAAGCGCCATGATAAAAAGAAGCGTTCCGGGAAAGGCGGTGACTATAATGATCATCAAAATACCGAGAAGCGGCTCCACGATTCCTGTCAAAACGCCCATCAAAAAGGATTTGCCCTTCTCTTCTCCGCCAAATCTTATCGGAGTAGATACAAAAGCACCTTCGGGTATGTTTTGAACCGCAATACCGATGGTCAACACAAAAGCTGCCGTAAGCGACACTTCCTCAGACCCGTTAAGCGCACCGGCGTACATTACTCCGATCGCCATACCTTCCGGAACGTGATGGATGACTTCCGACATCATTATCTTTATGGAATTCTTTAATGTACTTGAAGGACCTTCTTCGGCATCAAAGAAAACGTGGGTATGGGGAACGATCTTATCAAGCAAATACTGGAATGCTATACCGATGATAAAGCCCAGGGCAGCGATAAGCACTTTTCCACCCTTTATTGAGGGATAAAGAAGCGTCCACATAGAGCAAGCCATCATTATGCCACCCGAAAGTCCCGCCATCATCTTCTTTACGTCCTCGTTTAAATCCCGCTCTGTAATGAATACGAGCGCCGAACCGAGAACAGTTCCTATAAAAGGGATAAGAAGTTCAAACAGCGTATCGCCGTTTCCGATAAATTCGAACACACCCAAATGCTCAAGCAGTATCTTAAGTCCGATAAAAACAAGCACAAAGCCACCGGCAGCCTCGGCACCCGACTTATACCTTGTACCGAAAACATTGCCGATCTTTACGCCAAGCGATGAAAATAAAAACGTAGTGATACATATGATGAGACACGCGAAAAATGTATTGAATAAAGACGATGCATTAAAAAGCGTTACGGGTACGGCCACGAATGTGATACCTACCGCAAGTGCATCTATTGAAGTGGCAACCGCCAGTAAGAACATATTCTTAACATCAAATCCCGCTCTGGCTTCATCCTCTTCTTTTGAAAAAGATTCGCGAAGCATATTGATGCCGATCAAAGCAAGCAATATAAATGCCAGCCACGGAGCTACTTTACTAATGACAAACTCAAGCCTTGAACCCAGAACATATCCGATAAACGGCATCAGTCCCTGAAAACCTCCAAACCATATACCACACAGTAAAACCTGCTTAAGATTCGCTTTTTTGGTCTCAATGCCTTTACATATCGATACGGCAAAAGCATCCATCGAAAGGCCGACCGAAAGTAATAATAGCTCAATTATTCCCATGACTGATTCTCTTTTCAAAATAGTGGAGCAGATGGGAGTCGAACCCATGTCCGAAACTCCATCCCATGTACTTCTACGAGCGTAGTTTGTTGTTTGACATTCCCTCTCCCCGGCGAGAGCAAACACCCTCCGGGCTTTAGTAGCTTCATAATACGCCCGCATACTCAAAGCTTTGTATGCGTCGTTTCCTATGTAGTCGATGCCCGACTTCTAACGCATAGGTACGCTAGAGCGGACAGCTGCCATTAGGCAGCGAATGCTAATTTATTATCAGCGTTTAATTTAATTTTGCGATTTACGGATCGCACCGACTCGCTTCTCCATCTTCAAGAGCCCCGTCGAAACCTTGACTGCCCCGAATTATATATTTTTGATCTTGAATTCCCGCTCATTCGCGCGACGTTCGTCTTTCTTGGCGATGTCTTCGCGCTTATCGTAAAGCTTCTTACCTTTGCAAAGCCCAAACTCAAGCTTTGCGCGGCCGTCTTTAAAATATACCTCGAGCGGTATAAGAGTATATCCTTTTTCCGTTGTCTGTGATGTTAACTTAAGTATCTCCGATTTGTGAAGAAGAAGTTTCTTCGGCCTGAGAGGGTCCTTATTGAAGATGTTTCCCATCTCGTAAGGACTTATGTGCATGCCGTAAACGAAAACCTCTCCGGAACTGATCCTTATAAAAGATTCCTTTATGGAGCACTTGCCAAGCCTTAAAGACTTAACTTCCGTTCCCGCAAGGGCAATGCCTGCTTCGAACTTCTCTTCCACAAAATAATCGTGATATGCTTTTTTATTGTTACAGACAAGTTTCCTTGCCTCTTTAGTGCCCATAATAAACCTCTTTATTTATCAACTCACCTTTAAGTATAGCAAACTTAAGTGAAAATACAATTAACCCACGGTTTAATCTTCTTTAAATATCATGGCGTTGCGACCGTTCTTATAAAAGTCGTGCACAGCGTCACCTTCATCAAAATCCGCAAGAATAAAATCGATCGTTCCTGTAGATATATCGACACCCGAAACCATAATCTTAATCGTTTCTCCCAGTTTGAACGTCTTTCCGGTGCCTTCGCCCTTAAGCTCGTAATTGTTCTCGTCGAACTTGTAATAGTCGCCTCTTAGGCTCGATACATGCACCAAACCTTCGCATGTATTCTCAAGTTCCACATATATGCCCCAGCCCGTGATACCGCTTATAACGCCTTCATATATCTCGTAAAGATGCTGCGACATATACTCTGCTTTCTTGTGCTTTTCTACCTCACGCTCGCATTCTTCCGCTCTACGCTCATTGCGCGAGCAATCCTTTGCGACAGTGTCCAGAATCTCATCGTAATGCGCTATCTTACGCTCTTCAAGCCTGCCTCTTAAATAATCCTTGATTATCCTGTGTATCTGAAGATCCGGATATCTTCTTATGGGCGACGTGAAATGAGTGTATCTGTCGCACGCAAGTCCGAAATGCACCGCACACTCCTTTGAGTAACGCGCTTTCTTCATACTGCGAAGAGTAAGCCTTGAAATCAACGCTTCCTCAGGGCTTCCGTCTATGGTAGAAAGAAGCTTCTGCAGCTCCTTAGGGTGTATCTCATCTGCGCCTTTTCTTAGATGATAACCGAAATTCTTTATAAACGTACGGAGCTTTTCGATCTTCTCTTCATCGGGTTCCTCGTGAACGCGGTAAAGGAAAGGCATCTCAAGCCAGTAAAAATGGGACGCAACCGTCTCGTTGGCGGCAAGCATAAACTCTTCGATGAGTTTTGTGGCTGCATTTCGCTCATAAGGCTTTATGCCTATGCATTTACCGTTCTCATCTATCATCAGTTTGCTCTCCGCAAGATCAAAATCGATGGAACCGCGCTTTTTACGCTTTTCTCTGAGTATCATCGCAAGTTCGTTCATCTTATCGAACATTTCGACAAAATCGGCGTATTCGGTTATGGTTTCTTCGTCCCGATTTGTAATGATTTTATTGACGAGAGTATATGTCATGCGTCTGTCGACGTTCACCACACCCTCAACGATCTTGTAATCAACCACCGTACCGGTACTGTCTATATCCATGATGCAGGAAAGGCAGAGCCTGTCTTCTCCCGCGTTAAGGGAACATATGCCGTTTGAAAGAGTATGAGGGAGCATGGGAATGACACGATCTGCCAGATAGCAGCTCGTACCTCTGTCATATGCTTCATGATCCAGAGCAGAGTTTTCCTGAACGTAGTTGGATACATCCGCAATGTGCACTCCAAGCCTGTAATTGTCTCCCACCATCTCTAAAGAAACTGCATCGTCGATATCTTTCGTGTCCTCACCGTCGATGGTTACCATCTTTACATCTCTAAGGTCCGTACGTCCCGCCATATCGGCTTCCGATACGGGCTTGGCAACACGCTCCGCCTGATTTAACACCTTCTCCGGGAAAGTGTCGGGAAGTCCCATGGCCTTTACGATGGAAAGCACATCAACCCCGGGATCGTTAACATGGCCCAATATCTCCGTAACCTTACCTTCCGGCTTATGTCTTTCATCGCCGTATGAGGTCAGTTCAACAACCACCTTATGACCGGTAACCGCGCCTTTTGAATGTTCTGCGCTTATAAATATATCGTCGGAAAGTTTGGAGTTATCGCATACCACAAAACCAAATCCCTTGGATGAAGCTTCGTAAGTACCCACGATAACGCTGTCCGAACGCTCATCTATCCTTACAACTCTGCCAACCGCACGTCCTGAATTTGACTTTGGCTTAACCACCTCGATGGTAACGGTGTCACCGTGCATGGCACTCATGGAATCTTCCTTAGGTATAAAGAAATCTTCGTCGAGTCCTTCAACTTCCACAAACCCGAAATCGGAACGGGTTCCTACATACTTACCGGTAAATACCGGATATTTGCTCTTTATCTTGCCTTTGTACGCGCTTGAAGGGGTAAAATCGTTCTTAGACTCCTTACCGGTTCCTTCACCGCCTTTGGAAGTCTCTTCTTTAAGCATCAACTTGCCGCGCTTTGTACACTCGATGGAGCCCTCATTTATAAGCTCATCAACGATCGAGTCAAACTCCGATCTGTTGTCTTCCGTAACCTGCATGAAAATTGCAAGTTCACGTCTTCGCATGGGAACATACAAAGAGTCGTTAAAGAGCTCCAATATTAACTTTTTTCTTTTCTCTCTGTCTGATCCGTGCATAAAACCTCAAAAAATTAAAAGACCACTCTTTACGAGTGGTCTCCGTTTACTAGAATTTACTGATATTAAGTACTGCCGCAAGAACAATGAAAGAAATCGCAAGCCACTTTGTGACTTTCATGAGTACGCCTTCCATCGAACGGCCTTTTGCTTTGCCCCAGTATGTCTCGGCTGCGCCTGCAACGGCTCCGAGCCCTGCGGACTTACCTTCCTGCATAAGTACTACTACCAAAAGTGCTATAGAAACCACTATAAATAATATTGTCAAAACTACTCTCAATGCTGCCATAGATTTCCTCCTAATTGCATCAGCAAACATGATAATATCATATAACCGGGCTCTTTTCAAGCACTTTCTTTGGGCCTTTTTACTTAACGATAAGGCTCTTTCCGGTCATCTCTGCGGGCTGTGTCTCACCCATGCACTCGATGAGTGTGGGAACGATATCAGCAAGGCATCCGCCCTCACGAAGTTTAACGTCGCCGTAGTTTACAAGGATGAAAGGAACGGGGTTTGTGGTGTGAGCTGTAAAAGGCTCTCCCGTCTCGTAATCAACCAGCTGTTCGCAGTTACCGTGATCGGCACAGATGAACATTACACCGCCGACTTCCTTTATAAACTCAACAACTTCGCCTACACACTTGTCAATGACTTCAACAGCCTCGATCGCTGCGTTAAGCACGCCCGTGTGACCTACCATATCGGGGTTTGCAAAGTTACAGATGATAACGTCATAAACAGCAGATCCATCTTCGTTCTTTGCGGTAATAGCCTTTGAAAGCTCATCACATACGGTGTAAGCGCTCATACGAGGCTTCTTGTCGTATGTGGGAACATACTTGGGTGAATTTACGAGAATTCTCTCTTCGCCTTCATTGGGCTTCTCAACGCCGCCGTTAAAGAAGAATGTAACATGGGCATACTTTTCAGTCTCAGCGATACGAGCCTGCTTCATTCCCTTAGCCGCAAGCCACTCACCAAAAGTATTGGTAACGGAAATCTTGTGGAATGCAACGTCCTTGTTGGGGATCGTGGGATCGTAATCCGAGAAACATACATATGTAACATCGAGACGTTTTCCGCGCTCGAACTTGTCAAAATCATTGTCGCAGAAGCAGTGAGTGATCTCTCTTGCTCTGTCGGGACGGAAATTGAAGAAAATAATGGAATCTCCGTCTTTGATGGTTGCTACGGGAGCACCGTTCTTCTTAACAACGGTAGGAACCACGAACTCGTCTGTAACATCCTTGTCGTAAGAATTCTGAATAGCTGCTACAGCGCTGTCAGCCTCAAGACCTTCGCCCTTTGTAAGCGCATCGTAAGCAAACTTAACACGATCGTAGTTATTGTCTCGATCCATTGCATAGTAACGACCGGAAACGGTAGCTATCTCGCCCACACCGATCTCTGCCATCTTTGCTTCCAGCTCTTTAGCATATTCAAGACCGCCTGTGGGAGGTGTGTCACGTCCGTCAAGGAATGCGTGAACATAAACCTTCTTAAGGCCGTTTCTCTTTGCAAGCTCCAAAAGTCCGTAAAGATGAGTGTTGTGAGAATGAACACCGCCGTCGGAAAGAAGACCGTACATATGAAGTGCGGAATCCTTTTCCTTACAGTTGTTAACTGCCTTTAAGAGTGCTTCGTTCTCAAAGAAGGTTCCGTCCTGGATCTCCTTGGTAATTCTTGTAAGTTCCTGGTATACGATACGTCCGGCACCCATATTAAGGTGTCCGACTTCCGAGTTACCCATCTGTCCGTCGGGAAGACCTACTGCCATACCGCTCGCATTACCCTTTACGAAAGGATATTCCTTCATGAGTCTGTCCATCACAGGTGTCTTAGCCTGTGCAACAGCATTGCCTTCTACCTTATCATTAAGGCCGTAGCCGTCAAGGATCAATAAAACTACTGGTTTCTTTGCCATAATCAATCTCCTTTTATATGTAATAAGCGGTACAAAGAAAAAACCGCCGAAAATTGCCATGTGTGATTATACACTCTATCAATTAAAAACACAAGAAAGTTAGCCGCGTGCAACTTCCTTTATGCATTAAATGAGGCTCCCTTACGGGAGCCTCAAGTTAAATCATTAAATCTTTACTTTGTGTTTCTTTTTGTAGTAGATACCGCCGCTTACTCCGGCAAGCAGAGCGATCGAAACGAGTACGTACAACAGAACACCATTTCTCTGGTCCTCATCCTTAGGCTTCTCGGCTGTAGCATAACCGCCGTATACACCGAAGTCTCTGATCGCCAGTCTGTCATTCTCTGACTTGTAATCCTTAGCTGACAGGAACTGATCCATATCTACAATCTCGTATGTACCGGTCGACAGGTTGTATACCGTCATCAACCGCTTCTCGGTAGTAACCGAATCAACAGAATCAGTAGCTTTTTCAGTCTCTTCTTCCATCTCGTTCTTTATAGAAGGAGCACCTTTACCTATCAATATACCGTCAGTCGTACCATCATCGGGATTAGCGATCATATCATGTGTTGCAGGGCTGTCAGCCACACTTGAAGAACCTGATGTTCCGTTTGAACCGGAACCGCTGTTACTCTGTTCGCTGTCATAAGAAACAACATCGGGACTCTTCTTCGAAGGATTGTTATCCTTTGCATCAACTTTATTCTTGCCGGTTCCTGTAGCATCTTCAGATGAAATATTCTTATCCTTAGAACTTGAACCTCCTGTAAAGTCAGGATCGGGCAGTTCATTAGAATCATTACCATCACCCTTGGATGTTCCGTTTACGAGTGATGTGCCATCTTTAGAGGTGCTTCCACCTTCTTCATGTGCTGTAACATCTCCCGATCCACCTGTTTCAGATGCGGCATCCTGTCCGGCCGTGGTGCCCTTACCAATACCGATTCCGTTAGATTCGGAATCTCCGTCTGCTACAGAACCATCAGCGGGTTCCTCAATGCCTTCATCACTTACAGGTGTCTTTATCAATGTAGAATCAAATTGCTTATCGGAACTCAATGAAGAAATCTTATCGGGATCTTTCAATCTTGTATCTTCTCCGGTCTTAGCAGAATCTTCTTCATTTGCAAGACTCTTGTCGGCAAGTTCGGAAGTCGCTCTGAGCTCTGTATCCGTGTTGTTACCCTCAATTACCTCACCGTTATTAATACCGAACGCAAATGACTGAAGTCTGTCAGGTGTTCCGGCAAATTCGATTACCTGTTGTGTTGCTGCATATCCGGCAGAAACAGATGAAAGGTTTGACTTTTCTTCGTTCAAATATACCTTAACGTAATCAAGTAACGACATTTCGTTCTTAATCGAATTGTCAAACAGGTACTTACCTGTCATATAGTTAAATCCTACGATTCCGCCATTCTGATATTCAACAAGTATGAACGGAGCAGTGGTTTCAAAGTTGTTCGTCATGTAGACAATGCCACCACGTTTAAAGTCCTTGGGAACATTGATGTTATCGTTCTGATAAAGGTCGATCATAATACCGTCAGTTCCAAGTACATTTAAGTACTCTTCACCCTTGATCGAGTACATAACGACGCTGTCTTTAACGTTTTCAATAGACGAATGTATGATGTTTACATTTCCGTTTTTACTCTTGAGAATCTGAGAATCTCTGTCAAATGCCTCTTCACTTCCGCCGATTGTCGAGAATAAATAATAAGTATTAATAGGTTTACCATTAAGTATGAAACTCTCGATCGGCATAGTGTAATCAAGAAGTTCCAGGCTATCTCCTTCGGTACGACTTATACTTCCGGAATCAAGATCAACCGTTCCACCGTTTCTCAACAAGCCTTTAGCATTATAAATGTTTATGAAATCACCTGATATCAATTCTGCTGAATCATCACTTCCGCCCGCATCTTCAGATGCATTGGTTCCGTAACCTTTTATTACACCATCAGCACTGATGTAGTAATAAGCATTGCCATACGTCATTACACGATGAGCAAGCTGGCTTGGTCTGTATACAGTAATGTCCTGATCTTCGGATTCTGATAACGCTCCTTCATTCTCAGAGTCAGAATCATTACCCTCACCTTCTTCGCCGGAAGCGACTGCCAATTTGACAGCTTCAGAATGCAAATACTCTTCTTTTTCAAGGATATCCTCAATCTCGAAATCTTTTCCTAGTTCTAATCCCTTAGCTTCACATTCGCTTATAAACTCTCCGACTTTCGCATAACCGTAATCAAGCCTTATCTTCTTATTAAAGTCATACTTCAAAGTATAAACTCTTTCATCAACAAGCGTTGATACTGAAGGCTCACTCTCATTTCCGTAATAAACTTTAAGATAAGTGCTGTAATAACCGCTCTTAGACAATGAATCGGCTGAAAACTCAACATTAATCTTATCAGCATCCGATGTGTATACAACGGGAGCGCTAACAGCAGGGGCTCCTACAGGACGCGCCGCCATAAGTCTTCTCTCTCTGGTAATAACTTTTTGCGGGATAGGAAGGTTAATTAACTTGCGCGTCTGATACTGAGTTATTAAATCCGATGCAGTATTGTTGCCTAAGTCATTTACTCTTACATGCGGCAGATAACTCTTTCCATTGCCATTGTCGGCACTATATCCATAAATGCCTGCAGCATAGGGAGCGGGATACGTCTTAGTGTCCTTTGTAAGAATAACCGAATACTTTCCTCGCCATGTGGGGTTGTTGTTATTGCCGTTTGTTGTATTATTTGTCCATCCCAATGAATAATACGGTCCATGAGTCTCAAGATCTGCTGCACTGATCAAACGAACGTTCGCGCTTGCAGTAGTATCTTTTTCATATGATGTTACTCCTACAGGAGCATAAACCGTATTATTGGTGTTTGAATAACTAACGAAACGATGATCATTATTATAAGGCGCAATATAATCGTTTTTAGCCTCAGCAGGAGCAGAAGCATTAGGCATATCGATAAGTTTCATCCCGGGTTCGCCGCTCGACGCTGTTACAATAGTCGTACCTTCCCAGAAGAACGTGAAATCAGCTCTGTCTACACTCGATTTATCATGATCATAAGTTCCGCCTACGGTAACCGAATACCGATTTGCTTTTCCTTCAAAACCATCAATGTTTCCTGCGAACGCATAAGCATCATCGCCATCGGTAGCCATAATAACGGAAGCAAGTCCGATATTTCTGTATGTATAAGCAACTTCATTGCTGCTACCCGTACGTTTAAGATTTCCGTTGGCAGCCGATCTACGACCACCGTTAGCTTTTGCAGGGGCAGCGTCGGTATTACTGTCGACAACCTCGGGCATAGTAACCTTACCCACCATACCACCGGCATAATTCTTTGCTTTTACCATTCCTGCAAAATAGTTGTAATACATAGTGGATGTCGAGTAACTATAGTTATCTTTTCCACTGATCTGTGTAATCAGATAATGAGTCCTGTAGGCACCCGAAATACCGCCCGCATAATATTCTGTAGCTATAACATTAGCGTTTGAATAACTGTAACTAACGTTTGTTGTGTAATGATAACCGACTATACCGCCGACACAAGACTTGCCTTTAACTATATACTCGGGTCTTGCTTCCGGTGATTCTGTTGATTCGGGTGTAGCATAATAGAAACATCTGCTTATTGAGTTGTTTGCATAACCCGTAACGCCTCCGACATTATCACAATCGGGAGCATTAATTATCACATTATATGCCGAGGACATGCTTACCGGATAATAATTGTATCCCGTAACACCTCCGACATTTTTAAGAACAACACTAGCAGGTAAAGTTTTTATGATATCAATCTTTGAATCTTCAACCTTACAATAATTCATTGATGCACTTGCAGACTGATAACCTATAATACCACCTACAAATCCGTGATCTCTTACACGTATCAACGTATTCTTGGTTAAGTTATACTGGTTCTCGTAACTACACTGCCCACATATACCGCCGACATAGTTGTAAGCGACCGAAGTTGAAAACTCTTTGGCGGTAATAAGATTGTTATAACAATGACAGTCAAAGTTTGCTGCACTTGTATATCCAAACAGACCACCTATCTGGTTACAATAACCTTTGACAACAATACCGTCCGCAAGAATTGAAATATGCGTTTCATTGGCATCATAATAAGGATCTGTTGAGTCTCTGGTAACACGAACACGTCCTGCGCTGGAATTGGGTTTTCCACCAAGCCAATAGATATCCGCATAGCCTACGACACCGCCGATATAACTACTGTTTGTATTTCCGTTTCTGAACGTAATATTCGTTGTTGAAGTATCTGTATATCCACCTACCTCACGGGGAGTACCCTTAATAACTACATCGGTAAAGTACCCTGCTGTCTTACTGGATATTCTTCCCGGTCCGAGGTGACCTACAATACCACCAACTCTTGCATTATTATTGGATTCAACGGTAAACTCATCTGCTCTTATATGTTCAAAGCATACTTTACCTGTACCACCGCAAATACCGCCGACATAACTGTTACCATAAACATTAACATTTGTAGCTTCTATGTTTTCAAAATGAGTATTGCCTTTGGCATAACCAACCAGACCACCTGAATAAGCGCAACCCGAAGCAGCTCCTCCGGTTACAACAGGGGTAGCATTGGTACCGCTATTAGGATTACCTGTACTGGTAAAATTACCAACGGTAATATTGGTCATGGTAATCTTACCCGCATTGGCATCGGCAGGATCATACTTTCCTAAACAACCGCCGTTTTGGTAAGCAATAATACCGAGGTAGTTATGTGTCGTCTTACTGTTCACTGAAATATTCTCAAATGCAACATCATAAATCGCACCGGATGAAACTCCAATAAGACCTGTACATTCTCTTGAACCTGACAGCAAGTTACAATCAGTAAATGTAATATTGGAAAGTTCTGAGTTCAATCTAAAGATTAAGTTAGTATTGTTTGCATTGATATTTATGTTGCTTAATACTACTCTTCCGCCACCACTACCAAGGTTTCTTCCTCTCAAACGTCCGATCTTTGCATTCTTTGTATAAGAATCGCCGGTGTTGAAAGCAATATTGTCGGTGACATTGAAATTCTCGTAATCACCGTAATTATTCGTGGGACTGATATGCTCATTCCATGAAGGGATATCGAAAATATCCGCATACAACGTAAGCGGAATACGAACGGGATTAGCTGTGAAATCCGATATTCCTTGAACAGAACCATCCTCACTTTCGTACTTTAACCAGGTAAGCATATAACTGTCCAAATAATGCTCTTGACCGATATAACTGAATGACAACGGCATTCTCGCATGATTTTGATCATCAAATACTTCAACATCCGAATAACCGTTTCCTATGCCGACAGTCGTCTTAAGCTTCTCAATATTATATCCGGTAATCTTATATCCTGTAGGGCCTTCAAGTTCAAGCGTAATACGTCCGCCCATTGATTGATCGTCGTAAACATATACCGAAGTAACCTTAATAAGGTTATTCTGCACTTTGATCAAACTGAGAGGTGTATCGGGCTGCATCGGCATTTCTATATTAGTGCCATAATAATACAATGTCGGTAATACATCGTTTGCAGCCTTTGAATAATCGTAAGCACCAAGATCCATGTTAAGGATCGAATGATAAGTTGAAGGATCTTTTGCTTCGTCATACGTTATCAATCCGAATGTATTCTTATCTCTGTTTCTTACATTACCGGTATGGCTTGCCGGATTACCTTTTATCAGAACACCTTCCTCGGTAAACTGAGCATTTGTAATACCATTGTAAAGCTGGAAGTCAGCACCATAAAATACGCTTTCATGACCACCCATATATCCGATTGTATATGATACATCTTCGGAATCGGTATTCACGCAAAGAACGTTTCCGAGAGCGACACCGGACATGTTGTTTCGGTTGTCAAGCGGTGTGTCGGACATGTTCATACCGCCGAGCATACCACCAACCTTATCCTGATAACTTGTTACATTTACTCGAGATATCAGATTGGACATAACGTTACTGATATTTCCCGATGTATGATAACCGACAAGTCCGCCTACGTAGTTACCTCTGACCACAATATCACCGGTAGCATAGAGGTTATTAAGAACTGAAGTGCCGCTATATCCTACTATGGCACCCGCACCGAGACATGTACGAAGGTCATTTGCATTAACACTGATGTCTCTTACAAAACAGTTCTCAACATGTGAAGAATCTGCTCTGGCTGCGATACCTCCGATTTTAGCCTCGGTATTGGTATTTGCAGGCTCAACATATGTAAGAATCGGATTGGTCGCACTACAGTTTTCAATCACCGAACCCGAGTATGCATAGCAAACAAGAGCAGAAAGGTAATTGCATCCTGTGGCCTTCATATTGATTGAATGAACATTCTTTACTTCACCATAAAGGCTGGCGATAGGTCCGTTGTATGTTCTTCCTGAAATATTGGCTTCGTAATTGTTAAGGCAAAGGTTGGATATTTCACCGGTAACGGAATTAAACAAATAAGGTTCATAACCGGTTCCGCTTGTAACTACAAAGCTGATGTTGTTAAGAGAATAGCCAAGTCTCGTCGCATTAGCCTCTTTCTCAGCACCGCCGAGACCGCGTCCTCCGTCAAGTTTTCCGGAATATGTCTGTGTAACCTGTATTCTGTTACGAGGGACACCCGCAAAATCTATATCATTTGCCAAACGTGCATTCTCAGCAGGTTTCATAACGACATAGTCATACCACTCATCAGGGTTGTGAACGAGTCTGTAGAAGTCAACACTTAACAAAGCGTCAGAATCTACTGTCTGAACACCGTTACCAATCATTGCCGATATTTTTGAAAACTTATATAAAGAAACATATTTCTGAGGATTTGAAACAGTTATATATGTAGTCGTATAACCGTCAAGCATAACAGTCTTATGCTCTTCATCCTCAAAAAGATCAACCGTAAGATCTTCAATCTCGATACTCTTAATGGCTGCATTTCTGGGGTTATTAAGACGTACCTTAACCAAAGCCGAATTTCCGTCGTCTCCATATGACAATACTTCGGTGGAAACTACTTCGACAAGTCTGCTTATGTTCTTTTCGGGAAGTTCTATATATTCCTGTTCAGGAAGTTCAGCATTCAATATTACGTGCGGATAAAAACCTACCTCAACAGGCTGCGCATCAAATCCCGAACCCAATATTGAGCCCTGGAAGTTATAATCATAAAGCGACTCAAGACCTATTGCTGTCTGCTTTGTTCCCTTTGTATATACGGCTTTATCCTTATTCCAGTAATAAATCTCATGCTGGGTAGTAGTGTTGGTACCAAGAACGGGACCCGGTCTTTCATCATCCCATGTCTTACCTTTGTAATCCTTGTTAAAGAATGATTGACCGACACTATACATGTTGCGAGAATTACCTGCAGCATAACCGATAACCGCACCATATTGCGTATCAGGATTTTTGCCCGAATTCATGTCAGGATTTGATACCACGACATTAACAAGCGAGAATACATTACTCGTCTGTCCTCTGGGATTCTGATAACCGATAATACCACCGACATTTATTGCTCCGCCAACAGAAGTAGTGCTTGTAACAGAGTTAATGTCCGAACCGTATACGTAACCGTTACGAACAATACCGTCATTAAGATATACCAATAAGCCCGCGTTTGTTCTTGCGGTAAATGTGGCGCTTCCTTCCGCAGGATCGTTGTTGATAACAAATCTTTCAATAATACCACTTGCGGCATTTCTGCAGGCAACAAGTCCAAAAAGTGTATTCTGAAGACCCGATCCACCGGTGTAGTGAATCATAATGTCATGGATATGACCATAGTTGTGAGTGGTAAGAATACCCTTTTCATATACACGTGTAGTTGAATTATCCGAAAACTCAAATACAGCATTATATATCTCTGCCTGTGGACTTAAGTTATTAAATAAAGGTCCCTCATTCTTATACTTATTCTTATGCAGAGTATAGCCCTGAAAATCAATTTCACCTCTGAAAGTTCCTACTATACTTGCGCTTGGAAGCGTAGCTTTAACCTTTCCGTCTGCGTCAAGATCAACATCGTCCATATCGATATCATCCGTCACAACAAAACGTCCTTTAGGATTAGCTTTTATCTTCTCAATAAAATCCTGAGCACTTGAAATTTCAAGAACAACATCTTTTGAATTAAACTCAAGGGTATCAAGAACAAGTTCATTACCGTTCAAAATGACATAAAGTGTCATCTTGTATACAATATCACCTTTATCAACAATCCATGATGAATTAGTCTTGATCGTATTTGTTCCGGTCAAATACTCATAATTCGACACATTCGTAAGCGTAGCATCATAAGACGATGTAATATCAACACCGCTTCTTTCAACTTTAATCTTATAAGGAATCAGGTTATTAAGTCTTCTCTCGTTATCATAAATCAGAACTCTCGTGTCAGCTTTCAATTTACCGGGAGTAGAATTACTCAAATTCAACAATTTGATTGAACCGGAAAGATCGATATTATCATCGAACACTTCGGTATGAATTATCTTATTCGATTCAAAAGTCGAGTTATCATATCCTATATTGTATTCAACAGCTATAAAGTTCATCGTAAATGTTTCATTCGGATCAAGTCCGGCGAACTCATAGTCAATCGGTTCTGATGAATTTTTAGGAACACGAACGGCTCTTACAAGATGCTTCTTTGAATCGTAAAGGTTGAGCACCACAACATGACCCGAATTACCGGTTATGGCTTCATCCGGATCAAGTATCTGAATTTTACAACGTAAAGTTCCAGCAGCAAGCAGTTTGTCTGTAACACTTACAACAGGAGTTTCTCTCATCGTCTTAAACGATGAGCGAGTAAGTGTCACGTTCATGTCATATTCTTTATTGTTATATACTGCATATATCGTAGGCGTAATATTATAGTTTGTCATGCTCTGTAAATAGAACGGTGGCAAATTCGGAACTATATTATTACCTTTTAGATCTTTATAATTTACTATTCGATCTTTTTCAGCATCAGTAACAGATGCCCCGCCATTAAAGAATCTTCCATCCATACTCATCGATGTGGCGGTAGCGGGAGTCACATGATCTCTTTCGTAACCTGTGAAAGAGGTCATGGCTTCATCATCAAAAACTGTAGCCGAATGTACTCCGGGATTAGAACCCTCATCTGTATCTATTGTAAACATAACCCTTGAAAGCAATTTTTCAAGTTCATCGTTTGTACGTTCCTTATTTAACGTATAAACAAGGTTTACGCTATGTGCAGTAAGAGAACCGGGAGTTATATCAACATTGATATAGATATTTCCCAATGAAGAAAGAGTAGCCGACTTAAACGAAATATTACCAATTTCTCCATGTCGAATTATTCCCTTATTGTTATCAAGATCATAATCACCGAGAAGGTAAACGTAATATTTTGTATTAAGATCTATATCCGTAACATCTATCACGAGATCGGTAACGGTAAGTGAACCCGATCCGTCAACATGAATATCGGTATCGTCAATCTTCTTGACAAAATGAATGTTTTCATCCTGTGCGAAACTTCTGCCGTTTGTCCAACAATCAGTAACTTCATTAAAGAAAGTAGCATCATCTGAATAGTTTTCTATCTTCTTTGTGGAAACTACAAGGTAAACATCGCGTTTATCAGCCTCGCCGTTTTCGCGCGCTACTGAAGACTGATCTGGATCGATAATATTCACTTTCAATTTGGTGTTAGCTATCTTGTTTGTTACAATCTCAATCGAACCTATAGGTCTAGACTTACAGGTTCTGAAAGAGCCGGTATTGTTAATAAGAGTAATATCATTTCCAAAGAAGTCTTTTGCCGTGATCTCATAAGTATAATCTGATTTGGGTTCAAGATTGGGAACTGTGTCAAACACTACAACTGTACCCTTCTTAAATGAACCGATCGTGGCAGCATCAATATAGGAGGGATAAGTTTTAGTACCCTTCTTTGCAGTAAAAAGAACCGACTTTGAATCTATTCCGTAAACGGCTTCATCATCCGAAGTCGAATCATAAGTAACATTTACTATTTCCGCATATCTGTCATAGAAATACGGAATATCCATGTATTTTACACCGTTCTCTTCACCGACTTTAAATACAACATTACCTATCGAAGACAACGATCCAGTAGTTACCATGATATCTGAGGCAATAGATTCAACTATTCTCTCATCATATTCGTTCAAATACGTAAAGAATGCATTGATTCTATATGTGGTATCAGGCTTGATACCTCCGTTACCTGCTGTAACGGTTCCGGTAGATCCACAATATGATCTGTATGAGAGAGTTTCTTTACCGTTAGGAAGCTGTTCGTAAAACTCAAATTGGATTTTACGAAGTTTATCAATTCTCTGTGCGGGATCATCAACTTTAACATCTACCAATATACGGTAAACTCTGGCATCCGTTGCAGTAATCTCAACCGTAGGTTTAACATAATCTTCTACAGGAACAAGTTCCTCAACCGGTCTTGCCTTATCAGGACGCATACTGTCCGGTCTTACACCTCTTTGATCCTGCGCACCCGAAGAACCGGCACCGCCTCGTTTTGAGGCGCCACCACCGCCGCCGCTTTCCTGTTGACGTGGAGCTCTAGGTTCGCGAACTTTATGTTCCTTTTCTTCTTTATCTTCAATTCCTTCTTCCTCGGCCTCTTCATCGATAGGCTCATCAATCACCTCAATTTCGGGGATATCGGGAATATCATCTGCTATTTCTTCATCGTTAACGTTCTTTTCGGGAACATCATAAAGGACACGCAAATTAATGAGCAACTGCTTATAAGTAAGTTCCTCATCTCCTACAGTTACCGGTGCGTCCGGACGTATATTCTCAATTACTTTACAAGTGACAGAGTCATCATCTATTTCACAGTAAGTAAAATAGTTTTCTGTAAAATAGATCATACTGTTCATGGGGATACTTTTTTCTGTTCCCTGACTAATTGTAAATGAATCAAGATTTATAAAGAAACCATTTTTTAATCCTGCAAAGTAGTACTCATCATCCGCCGCCCTTTCGCCGCCGGGATTATATGATACTTTCTCGCTTACAGTTAATCCGCTGTATGTTGAAAATCTTTCATATTCGGTATTGAACAGTGTCGCGGTATCATCCAAAAACCAGACACCGGCACCTCCGTTAATAAGAAGAGGGAAAGAAAGATCGACCTTTGTCTTCTTATTTTCACCCATATAATATGAGTTACCTCTTGAATAGATATAATCAAGCACGTTAAAAGAGTAAAGATCAGCGCTCTCTACGCGATTCTCCGAATCCGGATCCGCAAGAAGCATTGTCCTTACTGTTTTGTCTTCAATGGCATAACCATTGTAATCGACCTGCATATATGTCTTAAATCTTGTCTGTAAAAGGAGTAATGCAATAATTACCGCAGCTCCGATACCAAACCAAATTTTCTTCATGGCATCCCCTTATAATCTATTTCATTTCAATAACTGCTATTTTATCAACCGCCGAGTACAAAAGAGCCTCACCCATATCAGTATAGATGACATCATTACTCAGATTTATCTTATAACTGTCATTAACAACAGCATTCACATCTACTTCATTAATACCAACCAACTTATCTTCGTCAGTTGCACTGTTATGATATTCAACAAATTGCGCATATCTGACCTTCACATAAGATAGTGCAGGGAGCTCCACGCTGTAAGTAGTTCCTATATTAAGAACGGTAGGTTCCAGAAAAACATAAAGATCATCACCATCATACAGAAATCCGCCAAAACTTTGAGCAGATTTGTTACCGGATGTATATGTAATTCTCCCGGCGCTCTCAGTAACTGTTGTGAAATAATTAATCCTCTTAAGTGCCGTTCCTTCGGATGGAACCATCAATAACATATTACAAGGCAATGTGATTTTGGTTTCTCCCTTGTAAAGCAAAGGTGTATCCGCGATTGTCATTTTACCGCTAATGTCGTTAACTGTAATAGAATCTTTCTCATCTCTGAATACAGCTTCCGATGAATAATTAAGTTCCGAACCGCCAAAATACTGATGAACCTCAGTCTTGGGTTTATATGCCGAAATACCTTCAACATACCAATATACAAGCAAAACAAGGAGCAGCAACAATATTCCCGCTACCCCCAGCTGTATCATAGTTATGGCTTTAGCCTGTCTCTTTTGTGCTCTCATTCTTGGGAAATCCTCTTTTCATCACGACTGTTTACTATGTTGAGTATGCAACTTGCCATATCATATAGAGCATACAGTATAAGAAAAATGGCAAGGAATGCAAGTGCAATGACGATTTTAACGTCAAAAAGCACATTTTCAAGGTATGAGATCAAAAAGCCCGCAACATAGAGGATACCCATGATCAAAACCGCATTGAAAAGACTAACAAGTGTCTCCTTGATATTATGTCGTAAAACACAATAAAGCAAAACGAGTCCACCGTAGAAAAATATGTGTACCAAATATATGGTACCTTTTGTTAAAAGGATTGATATTACCAGATAAAACTTAAGCAAACATACTGCCAAAAGAATCGAATCATAAAGCTTTGCATCATAAAAGAAACCAATGACTCTCAGATTGTACTTCTGCCAGGAAAATTTCCTGCACATAACCGTAAGAACACCAAGCAAAAGAAGTGTTCCCACGGCAGTAACAATGATCATTGTCTTAAGCAGTATTATCTGATTTATTATTTCTCCAACTAACGAATTAAGCATAATTTATCCTATAAATCAAGATCTTCAAGATCATCCGATTCCTCGGATGCTTTTGTTGCTTTTGAAGAGTCTGTCGTCGATGAAGACGAAGAAGCCTTGAAAATTCCGGCATTTTTAAACTCTTCCATTATGTAAGAATCATCAAAATCATTGAGATCGTCGGCTTCAACAATCTCCTCACCCTCTGCCAAGTGATCTTCTATAAGAAGATAAAAGCAGTTTTTCTTGTGCATAAAGAAACCGTGAATGGGATCGAAACGAACAACGTCGGAGTCAGTTACTACCTCAACGCTTCCTGCGATCTCACCGATAAGCGGCATATAATCCTCCATGATAAGAAGATTATAGTCTTTGCTGACTACACGGACCATGCGGATATTGTCATACTCCTGCATGCCGTTCTCACGGTCAACGACCTTAGCTTCTATTTTATATGATTCCTGTGTCTCATTATACAAGGTTGAACTTTTCTGCATTGAATTTACCTATGTAAAGGAAATTGCTCTCGTCAATTCCGTCATACTTTCCAGAAATAATATTTTCAACATCATCAAGAATATCGTCGATGGCTACTGCCTGACCCTTGATACCGGTATAGTTCTCGGCAACGAACATGGGCTGTGTGAAGTAGTTACGAAGCTTTCTTGTACGATAGAATACGTTCGTATCTGCTACGGAAAGTTCGTCGATACCAAGAACTGCTATGATCTCTTCAAGTTCACGATATCTTGAATAGTATCTTAATACTTCTTCAACGAGTCTGTAGTGTCTTTCACCGATCTTATCTATATCGATAAGTTTACTTGTGGTTGAGAATACATCAACTGCAGGGTAAAGACCTTTCTCGGCAACTTTACGGTCAAGAACGATCTGTCCGTCAAGGTGAGCCTGAATTGTAAGAACGGCCTGGTCGGTAACATCATCGGCGGGAATGTAGATGGCCTGGAATGATGTAATGGATCCCTCGGGTGTTGAATTGATACGCTCTTCAACGTCACTGATTGCGGTATCAATGTTTGCGGGATAACCGTTCTCGATAGGGATACGGGAAAGTTCCGCATTAATCTCGCTCATTGCCTGTACATAACGGTAAATGTTATCTACGAACAAAAGCACGTCCTGTTTCTTCTCATCACGAAGGTACTCTGCAAGGGTAAGTCCCGAGAAGATGGCTTTCGATCTTGCTGCAGAGTTCTCACCCATCTGGCCGAATACGATCGACATCTTATCAAGAAGATCTGCAGAAAGCATCTCATCGTAAAGTTCTTTACCCTCTCTTGAACGCTCGCCGACACCAACGAATACGGAGTTTGAATTAAGTCCCGTATAAACGTTGTGGATAAGCTCTTTTATAAGGACGGTCTTGCCGACACCTGCACCACCGAGAAGTCCCATCTTGAAACCTTTCT
>JAEEGG010007905.1_pt1 | contig 24321 bp, 19 predicted proteins | sample 9134161 | NCBI WGS metagenome assembly JAEEGG01 (sample SAMN16246543, study PRJNA631951) | gut metagenome | biome: gut microbiome; feature: rumen; material: CR-attached | host: Bos | place: Iran: Karaj | collected 2018-10
GGCGGTCGTTCATAACAATGCCACCGGCAGCGCCAATCTGTCGGTAGTCGCGGGCAAACGCCTCAAACTCGCTTTCGTTGGCGATATCCACGGGCGTGGCGTTGTCGAAGATAGAGAGAGGAAAATGCATGCTCTTTGTTTTAAGAGATGCAAAAATACATTTTTTATGTTCTTTTTCTTTGTCTTGCCAAAGAAAAGATCAAACTGAACCAAGAATGCCGCCTCATTGTATTTTGCGTGGAAGACGCGAAGCGGCTTGCAAAAAACGAGGCAGCGTTAAGCGTTAAAAAAATCTGCTTGTTTGAAGCAGTGAGGAGCGAAGTGACGAACTGCAAGTCCAGATTTTTAGCGTATGGTGCCCGTTTTTTAGCAAAATAAAATGCCAGCGGCGAAGGCAACTTTTCTTTGCAACTTTCTTTTTTTGCCTGAAAAAGAAAGTTGATAAAAATGTCTTATTTTTGTGCTTTAAATTTCAAAAAGATGATTATAGACAAACTATTTCAGAAAGTGGCCGACAACGGACATGTATGCGTCGGCTTGGATACCGACTACACCTACCTGCCGGCCGACTTCGCTGCCAAATTTCCTACCATCCACGAAGGATTGTTCGAGTTTAACAAACAACTTATCGATGCAACGATAGATGTGGCTGCCTGCTACAAAGTGCAGATTGCCTACTACGAAGCCTATGGCTTGGAAGGTTTGCTGGCCTATAAGAATACCCTCGCCTACCTGCGCTCTATCGGAGCGGTCATCATTGCTGACGTGAAGCGCGGCGACATTGCCAAGACCGCCGAAATGTATGCAAAAGCCCACTTTACCGGCGATTTCGAATGCGACTTTATGACCATCAACCCCTACATGGGCATGGACAGCATCGCTCCGTACTTGCCGTATGTGAAAGAACACGAAAAGGGGCTCTTCGTACTCATCCGCACCTCGAACGAAGGCGCCAAAGACATTGAGTATCTTCCTACGGGCGAGTGCCATGTCTATAATGTAGTGGGCGAAAAGCTGAACACGCTCGGCAAGGAGTGCCTCGGCCAGTGCGGCTTCTCTTCTATCGGCGGTGTGATGGGCTGTACCCACTCGTCGGAAGCAGCAGAGGTGAGAGCGGCCCTCGACTCCACCTTCTTCCTCATCCCTGGCTACGGCGCCCAAGGCGGCAAAGCCTCCGACATTGCCTGCTACCTCAAAAACGGCAACGGCGGCGTAGTTAACGCTTCGCGCTCCATCCTGCTCGCCTACCGCAAAGTGGAAGGCGGTGAGAAAAACTTCGCCGAATGCTCGCGCAACGAAGCCATCCGCATGCGAAACGACATTTTATCTGCCTGCAAATAATTAAAAACTAATCAATTATACATTATACATTGTAAATTGTAAATTATTAATTGTATGAACATCAAGTTCCGCCTTATCATCATGAACTTCCTCCAGTTCGCCATCTGGGGGGCTTACCTGACCTGCATGGGAACCTATCTGTTCCAGCACGGATTGGGCAAAAATATCGGCATTTTCTACTCTATCCAGGGCATTGTTTCCATTTTCATGCCCGCCCTGATGGGCATTGTGGCCGACAAATGGATTCCGGCACAAAAAACGCTCGGTCTTTGTCACGCCGTGGCTGGCGCCGCCATGATTGCCGCCGGCATCTACGGTCTTTCTGCTGGCGATGCCGTTCAGTTCGGGCCGCTTTTCACACTATATACTATCGGTGTAGCCTTCTATATGCCCACACTTGCGCTTTCTAACTCAGTTGCTTACAATGCGTTAGACAAAGCCGGATTGGATACGATAAAAGACTTCCCGCCTATTCGTGTCTTCGGCACCATCGGCTTTATCGCCACCATGTGGATTGTTGACCTGTTGGGCTTCCAATCTTCAGCAGCACAATTTGTCACCAGTGGCGGCATAGGCTTAGTATTGGCAGCCTACTCATTCACGCTGCCCCACTGCCCCACCAGCCAGGCTGTCGAAAGCAAATCTTTAATAGAAGCTCTTGGTTTAAAAGCTTTTGCATTGTTTAAAAGTCCCAAAATGGCTGTATTTTTCATCTTTTCGATGCTTCTGGGTGTCTCCTTGCAAATCACCAATGGCTTTGCCAATCCCTTCTTGTCGAGTTTCAAACACATTCCTGAATATGCCGATACCTTTGGTGTTCAACACGCCAACATTCTGATATCCATTTCACAAATATCTGAAACATTGTGTATTCTGTTGATACCCTTCTTCCTCAAACGTTTTGGTATCAAGAAAGTGATGCTCATTGCCATGTTTGCATGGGTGCTTCGTTTCGGCTTTTTCGGCTTAGGCAACCCCGGTTCCGGCGTATGGCTGTTCGTGCTCTCCTGCATTGTGTACGGCGTAGCATTCGACTTCTTCAATATCAGCGGTTCTCTGTTTGTTGACAAAGAGACAACTCCCAACATCCGCTCCTCAGCACAAGGCTTGTTCTTCCTGATGACCAACGGCATAGGTGCCACCATTGGCACACTGAGCGCACAGCTGATAGTCAACAAGTTTGTCTTCTCCAATTTCCGTAATGTGGCCGAAGGCAGTATGGCAACCCTGAGTGACAGCGCACGCGAGGCGTTGGCGATGAATGTATGGCATGGCTGGCAAACCTCATGGTTTATCTTCGCCGCCTACGCATTTGTCGTAGCTGTGCTGTTTGCACTGGTTTTCAAATATAAACACGAACCGGAAAACAAACTGAAAGCGGAGAACTAAAAATAAATTCAGAATTCAAAGAACAAAATTCAAAAAAGTTTTTAGTTGTTAGTTTCTAGTTTTAAGCAATTAATAATAACAGAAGATATTTTTACCACTCTCTTCTAACAACTAACATCTAACAACTAAAATCTATAAACTAAACCTATACGGCAACAAGGCATCATCCCCTGCGTAATCAACACCTATGCGGGGGGTGATTTTTATTTGTGAATCAGGAATTTGCAGGCCTCTGTCTTCCACCCATACCAAAGGGCCGTTGAGCGAGGCGCCGTTGTGGTTCACGGTGATGCCCAGTGCTTTAGATACACGACCCGGACCGATGGTCATCTGTGGTGAGCTTTGCGCACGACCGTTGCGACGGAGCATCAGTTCCTCGCCGTGAGTGGGCACTATAGATCGAATCAGTATGGCATCGGGGATGTCGGCGCGGTTGGTGACAAAATTGAGCAGATGATGCATCCCATAACACAAATAGACATAGATGACTCCTCCGTCGGCGTACATCATCTCGTTGCGTTGGGTACGCCGTCCGCCAAAAGCGTGAGACGCACGGTCGTTGGTACCTTTATAAGCCTCCGTCTCCGAGATGATGCCACCGCTAATTTGGCCGTCAATACAGGTAAACAGCGACTTGCCCAGCAAATCGCGCGCCAAAAAGAGGACGTCATCATTTTGGAAATAGGTACTGCTTAATTTCATTCCCTCAAAATTAGAACTCAACCGCCAATTTGACGTTGAGTAGTCGCGGAGTCAGATAATTGGGCACTGGGGAATAGGTATTGTAAATATCGCTCACCCAGAAGAATGAAGATACATTCTTGATATCCAACAAATTAAACACCTCAATAAAGATACCCGCATTCTTGATAGAACGGATAAACTTGCTCTTGTGCTTCATCCTGTCGCGGCTTTGATCCAAGAACATATACGAGAATCCCAAATCCACCCTGCGATACCAGGTCGAACGTAGCGTGTGCAGATACTTGGCGGCATTGGGTGCTCCGTAGGGCAGCGGACTCGAGAACACTAAGTTCAGGTGCACGCGCAACTGCGGCAACGACGGAATATGGTCCTGGAAAAAAACATTGAGAGCAAACCGCTGGTCGGTAGGACGGGGAATGTAGCCCGGATAGACCGTGTTGCCTTCTTTATCGATATAATAGTCACCTTCAATATCTTCGGCGGTCTTCATCACCGAAAGTGTTATCCACGACTCCAGACCTTCGATGAACTCTCCGCTCAGTTTCATGTCAATACCCGTGGCATAGCCATGAGCATTGTTCTCGGCACTGTAAATCACCTTGATATCGTTAACAGTGTAAGGAATCAGACGGTCCATATACTTATAATAAACCTCTGTGGTAAACTTGAACGGACGGCGCCACATCTTGAAATCATATCCAGCACTGGCCACCACCTGATACGAGCGTTGCGAACGGATCTTGGGGTTCAACTCGCCCGTGACATAGCGCATCTCGCGATAAAACGGCGGCTGATAATACATACCCGTATTCAGTCGGAACACCCACTTATGCTTCCAACGCGGCGTGTAGGTAAACAGCAAACGCGGCGACACAACAACCTCGTTGTTGTAAGTCCAGTAATGGAAACGCACACCCCCATTGAGCACGAAGCGGGTGGCACTGTCACCATCAATACGCCAGCTGTCCTGCACAAAACCCGTGAGACGCATGGTATTCAAGTTGTTAGCCGACAGAAGATAATAGCCGAAGTTCAAATCACGCGACGGGTCACCTGCAGGCACTGGCTCACCAGGCGTAGTGAAGTGAAACGGTACCGTATAGCCTGCCGAGTCCTTCATCGTCCACTCATTAATCCGGTCGTTGATAATCTCGTTCTGCACCTTGACACCCCACAGAAGCGTGTTGCGGAACAATTGATGCTCGCCACGCAAATCGGCCGCCGACACGACCGCCTGGATATGGTTGCGCGCATGCTCGTGATAAGCGCCCACACCGCGCGTACTTCCTTCGACAAGCTTAGCCGCCCCCATGTCTATCTCCACATCCTTGAGCCAATACTCACCTCTAATATCGTATGTTTCAGACTCTTTCGCATAATACGAAGAGACAATCAACTTATACATGTTTTTGAAATTGGGCTTGAATGCCACCGTCAGCGCTCCCAGATAATTCTCGTATTGGTCCACCTCTTGTCCGTCGAAATAAACCTCCAACTGCTGGGCCATTTCAAAATTACCGAAGGTGGTCAGACGACTGCTGGGCACAAAGCGATATTGGTTTTTGGAAAAGTTGCCCAACAGGCTCAGCTCCCACTTTTCGGCAGGCTTCCAAGTAAGCAACATCTGCGTATCGAAAAAGCGTGGCTTGTACTCGCCCGACGTCTCCATCGACTTAAGCAGGTAAGTGTTGGCTTTGTAACGCACGCCAACCAAAAAGGTAAACTTGTCCTTCACGTTGCCCTCTGCGTGCAGCGAACCACCCAGCATACCCGCTGAGAAAGAACCGCCATAGCGCGTGGGCTTCTTGTACTCCACATCCAGCACCGACGACATCTTGTCGCCATATTTGGCCTCGAAACCACCAGCCGAGAACTTCACGTTGTTGGTCAGGTCCATATTGACGAAACTCAATCCCTCCTGCTGCCCGCTTCGCACTAAGAAAGGCCGATATATCTGAATATCATTAACATAGATAAGATTCTCATCATAGTTACCACCGCGCACATTGTATTGCGAACTCAACTCATTCACCGACGAGGCTCCTGGCAACATCTTGATGAGCGACTCGATACCGCCCGTCGGCGAAGGCAATTGGAACGACAACTTGGGATCGATATGTGTATAGCTGTCGTTGTAGTTCGAGGTCAAGCTAAACTCAGGCAACATCTCACCCACTGCCGGCATGATTACATTAACGCGCACTTTCTCATTTTTCTTGAGAAACAAGGTGACCACCGTATCGCGATAGGCGATATGGCGGAAACGCAAATGCACGGTATCACCGCTGGGCACCTTCAGATCGTACAGACCGTCGGGCTTGGATGTGGCGGTAGTGGTATTTTCCAGCACCGTAATCACCACTTGGTCAATAGGCTGGTTATACTGGTCAAGAACAGAACCGCTCACCCTACCCTCATGCTGCCCATAGAGGGGGAACATGACAACCAGGAGTATTGTGATAAGAAAAAAGCTAATTCTATTCAAGATGCACGCTTAGGTTAAAGAATTAATACGCAAAACTACCGAATTTATTGTGTATTAACAAAAAAAAAGCTACACGATAGGTGTAGCCGTTTTTATCATGTGATGGAAAAATGTTATTTGAGATAACCTTTTTCGCTAGCCTCAACTATGCAGTTCCAAACACCTTTTTTATTGATGTTGCGCATACCTTTGGCGGAAACTTTCAACATTACCCATTCATTCAACTCGGGAACGAAGAACTTTTTGGTGTGCAAATTGGGATTAAATTTGCGTTTCGTCTTAATGTTCGAGTGTGATACATTGTTTCCGGTGATGGCTTTCTTTCCTGTAATTTGGCAAACTCTTGACATCTTTCTATTTTTTGAATCGTTATATTACTCGTTTTTAATTTGGGCTGCAAAATTACAACTTTATTTTTAATTTACAACACCTTGATGTTAATTTTTTTCAGAAATATTTTTCATCCGCAATCTCTCTATTTTCAATACCTACCGCAATTCGCAAGAATCCCAATTCGGCAGTAGAATGCACTGGGATTTGTTGTTGGCGGCAATATTGTCGCCATTTTTCGCAGTAATATGGCGTATTGCTGCCGTCAAGAACGACATGCTTAAAATTGAGAGCCGCCGCCACTTTTTCAGGCGAAGCCTGCGGACTATGACACAACACCAGATAATCAACCTGCGGCGGATTAGCTGTCGGGTAGAGCCACTGACCTCGTTCTAACAAATAGAGCGTAACATTTTGAAAACGAATAAATTGTCCCACTTTAGCAAAAGATCCATCCATAAAGAGCGCCTCTTGCAATGCAACAGGGCGACTCCTCAAGCGTGACTGTCGCTCATGATTCTTGATATTAAAGTTGTAATCACCGCTGCCAGGCCATATAGCACTGTCGGCCAACAATATGCCATCACTACCATCCTGAAAACTAATAGCTGTATTTTTATTTATTTGATACACAATCAATTCTTGTTTATTTGACTGCTGATACTTATCGTATAAGATGGTTAGTGGCAAAAGCGCACACGCCGCCAAGCCCACCCATAATGCAGGTTTGCGCGCCGTTTTGAAAAAGAATACTAGCATCAAAATGGCCAAATAAATCAACAGCACTTGCGGCAAATCCAGCTTAAGATTGTCGCTGACGGCACCTGGCAGTTCGTTGATCCAGCCTATCATGCTGTTCATACTCTTTATCTCAAATCCGAGAATATAGCCCACAAAGGTTGCCAATGTCGGCCAGAATGATACCGCCAACAAGGCCACGCCCGTCACCACCACCGCAAACGACAAAGCAATGACCGACAGGTTAGCCAACAGGAAAGAGTTGGGGAACTGTCCGAAACAGTGCACCGATACAGGGAAGGTAGTCAACTGCGCCGCCAGTGATACTGACGCCAACTCGTTGAAATACTTGCCCGTACGGGTTCGCGGTTTTAGCCATGACGCTATCTTTGGTTGGAAGATGACAATGCCGAATACCGCCAGATAACTCAATTGGAAGCCCGTTTCAAACAAAAGTAACGGATTTATTATCAGCAAGATAAAAAGCGACGCATACAAACTGTGGAATATGTCGGTAGGACGACGAAGAAGTCCCCCTAATGCGACGAAGGTAAACATAGTGGCCGCGCGCGTCACCGAAGGCGAAAGGCCGGTAATATGCGCATAAAGCCAAATAAAACCCACCAACAAGAGGGCTTTCGCATAGCGGGAACGACGATACCAATCTAACGGTTTTAGTAAGAAATTGAGAATCATATAGATAATGCCGACATGCATTCCTGACACACACAAGATGTGGTTCACGCCCGCCGACGCATAGCGTGCACGAAGATCGGGCTCCATAGTCTCATCGTTGCCAAGCAGAATGGCCGTAATGACTGCATATTCATCGCCAGCCACACCAGCCAGCGCAAACTGTCGTGAGAAGTACTGCTGCAGCTGGTACGACTTCGCCCTCAGCCAATGCACGTGGCCACTGTCTATTTTCTGCCACTGACATGCAGGCACATAGCCAGTGAAATACACCCCCTTGCGGCGCATAAATGCCCTGTAGTCAAAAGCATCGGGATTTTTAGGCGGCTCGATATCTTTTATCTGACTGTTAATCAATATTCTATCTCCATATCGTAACTGTGCGGCTGCCGAGTCGCGGGCCACATAGAGCATACACGGCTGTAAAATGGTCGTATCCTCCAACGACTTTTCGAGTAACACCCTCATCTTCACACTTTTGGCACGCACTTCGGGCGGCTCCTGAATGGTGACAACATACTGGCGGTTTTGTTTGACATAATGCTCCAATGAGGAAGAGAATGTGGGCGTCAATCGGAATTTTGTCAGTCCAAAGCCGACAAACAGCGCAGCCAGCAGCACTCCCATGCCCGCCGTCCACTGCCATTGATAGGTTGTTTTGTGGTATATGACACTCGAAAGAATACAAAAACAGGCAGAGGATACCAACGCCATAATGGGAGTTACGGAGGACAAAGTGCCGGAATAGGCCAGCAAAATGCCCAAAATAAGAAATATTAACACCCTGAAAATCGGATATTTGCGATAATCCATCGTAATGAGTTTCCTCAAATTTAAATAAATAATGGATTATCTTTGAGGAGTAAAAAAAGTTTTGCTAACTATGCCAGCCGACTTACTTGAACTTCACGAAGGAGACATGGCCAATAGCCACTCCTTGGGATGGTACGACACGAAGAATATAGCTTCCTGACGGCAACGACGATACAACTATTTGGAACAATCCTTTGGCGGATACTTGTTGATGCTCCAGCACCAACTTTCCAGTATTGTCATATACTTCAAAAAAGCATTCAACATACTTAGAGTCACCCGTTTGCACAAACAATCTATCGACAACAGGATTAGGAAAAACTTGCAGTTGTGAAGAGAACACAAACGGCTTTACACCTGTCGTAGTGGTTGTTGTACCGCCCTGTGCACCGCCAGAAAGTGTGCCATTCTCGTGGGTGGCCACAAAAATGCAGGGCTCGCCGATGGTCACACTCATGCGCGCATCGGAGACACTGCCCGTAGCAACAGTCATCTGGTCCAGCGACTGCGCTTGTGTTAGCATCAGCAGCGACAAACAGCACAATATCAAACCAAAGTGTTTCATCTCTATTTTGTTCAATGGTGCAAAGATACACTATTTTATGTAATGCCATGTTTCTTATCTATTCAACTATATATCAAATGTTTACAAATAAATATTCTCCTATCGGCAAAAATTGTCAGCTCTAAATTTTGAGTTTAGAAAAAAAGTTGTATTTTTGCAGCCTCAAAGGTCTCTTGGCCGAGTGGCTAGGCACTGGTCTGCAAAACCAGGTACTCCAGTTCGAGTCTGGAAGAGACCTCCGAAAAAATCCATTGCAGAGTTGTAATGGATTTTTTTGCTTTTATGATGTTCTTTTTCTTTGCTGCGCCAAAGAAAAGAACCAAAACAGCGAGTGAGTGAGTGCAGAGAATGCTTGCATTCTTTGCCGAACGTGAGCTGTTTATTTAAAAGAAAGGCGTTAGCGCTACGCAAACGGATGCTAATGCGCTTTCTGTTGTTGCTTATTGAAAGGACAAACCTCGATATTCAAGAACCCCGTTTAGGGGTTCCCGCTCGGTAGCCAGGGGTTGAGGTCGCACAGCGGCCGATACCCCTAGTGGGATGCGTTAACGTATCCCATCGCGGCGCCACGATAATTGTGCAACGAAGCAAATTGGAAATGCGCCGCGAAAGGACACACAAGTGCAAACGAAGCGAGTTTAATCCAAATTAATCACCTCTGGGTGATCATAAACATACTTTATATCGAACACAAAAATATACTCATTAACTACATCCTTAATTTGAATTGGTAACATTAGTTTTACAACACCCTCATAGCTTGTTGGATCAGGCTGATTTCCCAACACCCCTTCCATTAACCAGTCTATTTTATGATAAATAGACTTGACTCCCCACTCTTTTCCATCTTCGTCATAATACACATTATCAATAGGATAAATCATATCTTGAATTTTGGCATCTTTTATAATCGTCGTTGCTGGTTGATCGCCCTCTCGTTGTGAATATTTAATTCCTTTATGCATTATTTTTGATGTGTTTCCTTCCATATCAATAAAAGCAGCCTCATTCCATATTACTTTGAAAGAATTATCCGAAATATTCTTTAATTCAAAAGAGAATCCTTTGCTATCACCAAGAATAACTATTGATAAAATATTATCTTCATACCAATATTTTGCAACAAAATTATTCTTAGAAGTTTCGTCAATGATTTGCGTCTTACCATATCTGATTTCAGGATTATCTGGTTTTTCAACCTGTTTTAACGACGATACATAATGACCTGAAAGAGCCTCAAAAAAACAACCCAGTTCATAACCTAATACATCATATTGTTGTTGTTGTAAGGTTCTATCATTTCTTAATATATATATAAATGTTTTAACATTTGCAGAACCTAATTCACTTTTACCAATGATAATATCAACAATGGTATAAGTATCTTTTACCCTAGGATGTCTCAGCGTTTTTCCAACCTTTGATTTTTTATATGCATCAAAGGGTTCAACAAAGTACAGAGGTATATTTTCTATTGTAGGCTTTTCTTTTCCAGACCACAATCCAAAAACTCTTTTTTCGTATGCAACTACTTTTATTTTTTCAGTTTTATCAGGCGAAACCATAAAAATGGTAATTTCAGCATTATCAATACCATAATCAAAAACACTATGCATGATTTTCGTTATTATATACTCTTTCCCTATTTGATTCAAAACACGGTCACTCTTATAATATACGGATTCTTCTGGTGTTATTGCCTGTCTGAATCTCACTTTTTCGCCAACATATTGTTGATAATCAGCCGCTTTATCTTGTACTTTAAAACCAAAATAAGGGTTAGTATCCAACGAGAATGTTGGCAGAACTACTAATAACATTATAGCCAATAACAGGAAAGACTTTTTCATAATTATTACTCTATCAATGATTTTTTACATAAAAAGATTCGGGATTCAAAAATACATCTTTTTCGAATAGAGAATTAATCAAATTCCAGTATCGCAAACTCATTTTCAATTCCTTTGCGCACTGAATGTGCTTAGAATGAAGAATTCGCTGGTTTCAACATGCCCAACCACTTTGTTCTCATTATAAATTGTCAATTGTAAATTGTACATTTTCTTTGTACTTTTGCGCTTTCATTTTAAAACTCAAAAAAAATACAGATATGAATTACGATTTGATAGTTATTGGCAGCGGTCCTGGCGGCTATGTGGCAGCCATCCGTGCCAGCCAGCTGAACATGAAAGTGGCCATTGTGGAACGCGCCGAACTGGGCGGCATCTGCCTCAACTGGGGCTGCATTCCTACCAAGGCCCTGCTGAAATCAGCCCAAGTGTATAAATATACCCAACATGCCGCCGACTACGGCATCCAGATTGAAGGCACCGCCACCGCCAACTTCGAGGCTGTGGTGAAACGGAGCCGCACAGTTGCCGAAACTATGAGCAAGGGCGTGCAATTCCTGCTCAAGAAGAACAATGTGGAAGTGATTGCCGGCTTTGGCAAAGTGCTGCCCGGCAAAAAGGTGGAAGTGACTCGCTCCGACGGCACCGTCGAAGTGTTCGAAGCCAACCACATCATCCTGGCTACGGGCGCCCGCTCACGCCAACTGCCCCACATCCAACAGGATGGCAAGAAAATCATCGGCTACCGTGAAGCCCTCACCCTTCCACAACAACCTGAGACGATGGTCGTTATGGGCTCTGGCGCCATCGGCAGTGAGTTGGCCTACTTCTACGCCACCATGGGCACCAAAGTAACCATCGTGGAATACCTGCCCAACCTGGTTCCCGTAGAAGACGAGGAAATCTCGAAGCAACTGGAACGCGCCTTCCGCAAAGCTGGCATCAAGGTGATGACCGCCGCTGCCGTTGAGAGTGTGGACACCACTGGCGACGGCTGCAAAGTGACTGTCAAGGACAGCAAAGAGAAAATCACTGAAATAGAGTGCGATATCGTACTGTCGGCTGTCGGCGTGCAGACCAACATCGAAGGTATCGGCCTCGAGGAGTGCAACATTGCCGTTGAACGTGGCAAAGTGGTAGTGGACGACTTCTATCGCACCAACTGCGACGGCGTCTATGCCATCGGCGACATTGTACATGGTCCTGCCCTGGCACATGTGGCCTCACACGAAGCGCTCATCTGCGTAGAAAAAATCGCTGGTTTGAACCCCAAACCGCTGAATTACAAAAATATCCCTGGCTGCACCTACACCTCGCCCGAAATCGCTTCGGTGGGCATGACCGAAAAGGCCGCCCTCGAGCAAGGTCGCGAGATACTGGTCGGCAAGTTCCCCTTCACCGCTTCGGGCAAAGCCACCGCTGCAGGCAACCGCGACGGTATGGTGAAGGTCATTTTCGACAAGAATAGCGGCGAATGGCTGGGCTGTCACCTCATCGGCGAGAATGTCACCGAGATGATCTCTGGCGTGGTCATCGCCCGTGAAAAAGGTGTTACAGGTCGCGAGGTGATCGAGGCCGTGCACCCGCACCCCACCCTCTCAGAAGCTATTATGGAAGCTGCCGCCAACGCTTACGGCGAAGCTGTTCATATCTAAACACTTAGAACAACATCTTTCAAGGGACGCGCTGCCACGGCGTGTCCCTTCATTTTAATCTAAAAACCAACATTATGGCAACCTACGCCGACTTGTCGCACCAATTTTCCGACGCCCTCCAGCCGTTGTACGAAGAGGCGGAAATCCGCGGCATCTTCCGTATGTATGCCGAAAAAAAATGGCATCTGCCCTCCTATCTGCTCTACTTAAACATCCATGACAGTGTAGATGCGCAACGGCAGGCCGAAACCGCCAGCGATTTGCAGCGGCTGAAGACTGGCGAACCCATCCAATATGTTATCGGCGTCACCGACTTTTACGGCTTGGAACTGGCCGTCAACCCGTCGGTGCTCATCCCACGCCCCGAAACGGAAGAACTGGTTGGCCTCATCATCTACGAGAACAAAGAACAACAGCCATTACGCATCCTAGACCTCGGCACGGGCAGTGGCGCCATTGCCATCGCTTTGGCTAAAAAGTTGGTTCACAGCCATATTAGCGCCACCGATTTCTCCCCGGAGGCCTTACAGACTGCCCAAGCCAATGCCCGTCAACATAACGCTGACATCACATGGCTTCACGACAACATGCTGCACCCCAACTACAGCCAACTGGGCACCTACGACATCATTGTGAGCAACCCGCCCTACATTCCCTTGGACGAAAAGCCGACGCTGCACACTAATGTCAGGGAGCACGAGCCCGGCAGTGCGTTGTTCGTCCCTAATGACGACCCGCTGCTGTTCTACAAGGCCATTGCCGACATTGGCCAGCACTGCTTGTGCAACGGAGGCAAAATCTACATGGAAACGCATCACCTTTTCCACAAAGAACTTGGCCAACTCTTCACGACATGCGGATACCAAAATGTACGGTCGTTGAAAGATATTAATGAAAGAGACAGGTTTATGAGTGGAGAGTGGAGAGATGAGAGATGAGAGATGAGAGATGAGAGATGAGAGATGAGAAGTTAAGAATTGTTGAGGTGTTGATTGTTTAATTGTTTAATTGTTGAAGTCATTCCGATGCGGTGGTTGAGCTTGTCGAAACTACCGCTGAAGGAATCTCTTTGTTCTTTGATTTTTGAAATTTGAATTCTGAATTCTGAATTTCTTTTGATTTCATCAAAAGTTGTATCTTTGTGCGTCATTTTTCAACCATTATGATAAAAAGAATATCCATCATACTTTGTTTGCTTTGCTTCGTGGGACTCTCCTACGGACAGCGACGCGCCGTGATGACCAAGCCGCGCCAAACGCCCGACTCTGTAACGGCGATGGTATGGACCTGCGCCAACTTCTCATACCAATGGCCTATTGGCGACTTGGGCACTTTCTACAAAGGCAACTTCAGCATCGGCACAGGCTTTACCTATAAGACGGCCACCCACTGGACTTTTGATGTCCACTTCAACTACTGCTTCGGTGCCAACTTGAGGGACACCACCCTTTTGGACAACCTCAAGACCAGCAAAGGTGACATCATCGACGGCAACGGCCTTAAAGCCACGCTCTACCTCGAAGGACAGTACTGGCATGTGGGCGCCGGCCTCGGCCGTATCATTCCCGTAAGCAAAACCTACTTAAACTCAGGCATTTGGATTCACGCAGGGTTGGGCTATATCCGCCACAAAATCCATTTCACCGATGTGGATAATCAGGTGCCCCAAATTGGCGGCGACTACCGCAAAGGCTATGACCGTCGCTCGTCGGGGTTCTTCCTGTCGCAATTCATCGGCTACGTGCACATCGGCAAGTCGCGAGTGGCAAGCTTCTACGGTGGCGTGGAAATCATGGAAATGTGGACCAAACCTGACCGCAACTACGACTTCAACCTCGGTCCCACCAAGGATCTCAAGAACAAGTTCAGCGGACTTATCGGTCTGAAAATCGGTTGGATAGTGCCGCTCTACACGCAAAAGCACCAGATGACCTATTACTACAACTAACCTTCTATGCGGCTGCTTTATACCCTCTTCATTCATCTTTACTCGCTGGGCGCACTGCTCGCCTCACCGTTCTCGCTGCAGGCACGCCAATGGTGGCAAGGCCGCAGGCATCTACTTGATTTACTGAAGGAAAAATGCCAAGGCAGGCAAAACATCATCTGGATTCATAGTGCCTCGTTGGGCGAATTTGAGCAAGGCAAGCCGCTGATGGAACGCATCCGCAAAGAACACCCCGAGTGCTCCATTCTGCTCACTTTCTTCTCGCCTTCGGGTTACGAAATCCGCAAAAACGAGCCGCTCGCCGATGTGGTTGCCTACCTGCCCGCCGACACACTGTGCAATGTGCGCCGTTTCCTGGATATTGTACAGCCCAAAGCCGCCATCTTCGTCAAGTACGAATATTGGTTCAACTACATGGATGCGCTGTACAAGAGACAGATACCCTTCTATTACATCTCAGCCATCTACCGCCCATCGCAACACTTTTTCAAGTGGTACGGCGGTTGGTTTGTGCGCCAATTGAAGAAATGCACCCACTTCTTTGTGCAAAACGCCATCTCCCAACAATTGCTGAACTCCATCGGCATTCATAATGTGACCATCGCTGGCGACACCCGCTTCGATCGTGTGTATGCCATTGCCCAACAGGACTATACGCTCGACTTTGCCGTGCGCTTCAAGGGCGACAGACAACTCATCGTGGCTGGCAGCACTTGGGAACCAGACGAACAATTGCTGCGACAGGTATTTGATTCAGTACACGACCGCTACAAGCTCATTTTGGCACCACACATGATTGATTCCGAACATATTAAGAGTATAAAAAATCTTTTCTCAGATTACAAGGTGCTCCGTTATACCGAAATGGAAGGACAACCGATAGAAGATTACCAAGTGCTGATTATCGACACCATCGGGTTGCTGAGCAAGATTTACAAATACAGCGACATTTCTTACATTGGCGGAGCTTTCGGCAAGGGTTTGCACAACATCCTCGAAGCCGGCGTGTTCGGTGTGCCTCTCTTCTTCGGCCCTAAGTACAGCAAGTTCAACGAAGCAGTCGAGTTGGTCAGCCGTGGCGGTGCCTTTTCAATCCAGACGGCAGAAGAGATGACGACGCGCATCCAGCAGTTCAGCGCCCAGCCCGAACAGTACGGAGCCGTCTGCGACATCTGCCGCCAGTTTGTCGAGGAAAACCTCGGCGCAGTCGATAAGATTATGGAATCATTGCCATAACGCCTCTTTCTCCCAGCCAGAAGGGAAGCCCATCGCAACGGAATCTACAAGTGGATATTCTTCCAACAGTTTTATTATATCTGTTTTTATAGTATTTTGAGAATTAATACTATTCACCCAATATATAAGGCAACACAATATAGCATATAAGCGATTCGGGGCGACATTCAACACATCGAACCATGGAGAACGCATTTGTTTGGCATTAGGCAACTGTGGCTTTATGGGATAAACCCTATTCCAAACTCTGGCGTGATGGGCACAGCAGTTACGCAATGCGGCCAAACTCGCTATCCAACTCTCCAAATATTTGTGCTGAGGAACATTGAAACCTCTCGCTACTCTTTTCTTAATAGCATTATCCTTGAAATTACTAAAAAGTTTACCTAATGTTCCGAATGACACAATCTCAAAAGTTTTCCATGCAGGTGGCATATCGGGATGGTCATATTTTGCATAATGTTTCTTGATGAAATCCTCCTTCGTACGAACCAACTCCGTCCGAATAGTGCCAATACAATCATTGTGCATACTCTCATCCTTGAAAAGGTTGGCCTCCATAAACCAAAAAGGACCATATTGCATTGAAAAATTCTGTATAACACTTGTTCTCAACGCAATCTCAACAGTTTGGATGGCATTAAAAAGGATACTTCTAAGTTTCTTATCGAAATAATAAAGACGCACGGCATCGCTGAATAATTTTCCAAACTTGAAAGCATGAGACGATCTGTCCCTTTCGTATGGACGCAAATAATTGGCAAAACGAAAATAACTGATGACGGACAATGTTTTTTCAGCATTCCCCTCATCCTCAACTATCAAACCTCTTGCTTTCAGTTGAGCAACTTGGTCTTTTACGCTTATTGGTTGTTTATTGTACTCCATACGCCACTATTCTTACTAACACAAAAAACAAAAGTTCCACCCTGGTTCGCTGGACTTTCGTCGGGTAGCGTGGTGGAAACTGTCGCTGCAAAAATACAAACTTTTTTATTATGAAAACATATTTTGAAAAAAATCTTAATTTTTTCTTTAATTCCTGTTTCGGTCACTGAGCCTGTCGAAGTGCGAAACCACCAATACCGTCATTCCAAGCACGCACAGCGTGCAGATTGGAATCCCTACCAACTCCTCAACATAGAGATGTGACGCAATAGAAAAGAAACTTAATTAGCCTTAAATAAATCTTGAATTATCTGAAAAGCTGGAACTTGTTTTAGCTTTTTGCTGATATTATTCTCCACAAAGCCATATGGTCTAACAATCATTATTTTATCAAATTCAAATTTGTTATACATAGCCTGAAGAACAGGATTTGAAATAGGAAAATGAGACGATAAACACAAATAATCTTCAATTGCTCTTTTTACACCAGACTTTGGATATTCACAAACAAATAAGTCGGGTTCATCATTATCTGTAGCCAACTCTAATTGTAACCCAACAATATATTTTGTACATGATTCTAATATTTCTATTTCGTTGGAACTTTCTCCCAAAACACATAAAATATTTAATGATATCAAAATTGCTGATCTAATTGACGAGGAAAGTCTGTCGTCTTTTAATACTGTTTGTGATTTTTGAGCCATATTTTTTAGATGGGATAATGTCGTTTCAATCGCATCGTCAAAAAAAGATGTTTCATTCTCTTTAATATATACCGTCGGATTTACCTTTTGATAGAGATAGGTATATTGTATTTGTGCGATAAAGAAAAACAGATAGTAATAGCAGCATGAAGACTGAAAGTCAATTTTATACGCATTTTTTGTTTTGTATTCAGGAGTAAAAATCTGTGCACTTTTTTCTGCTTCCTCGCCAAAAATATCCCATACATCATAATGCAAAACAAAATCCAAGTTTTTATTTGGAAAAATATATTTGAGTATTCCATTAACAGGCATCTCAAATGCATTGGCAGTGTTTCTTAAATTCAGCCCAAAATGTAGGTTTGACGATTGAAAAAAAAGATGTAAAAAATATTCAATATTGGTTGTTATCATCTTTATTTTTGAAGTTTTCAAATTTACAACAATATTAAAGAATAGTTCGGGGTCTTCAAATACACACGAATCGATAAATCGTTTTGAAAAAACAACTTCTTTTAAAATTTTTTCTTCTAGAGAATTACTTAAGTCCCATTTACCATTCTTATTGATTTGCAAAATAATAGTATTAAAATTAGACTGATGATACTGTTTTATATACATTATGCAGGTTGTTGGATCTGTCTCTAATAGATTCTCGTAGTATCTCACAATCTTACCCCAATTGTTTTTGGGAAAATATGTGCATTTTGCAACATATAGTATCAGTGAAACTAAACCAACTATGGATAAAATATATCCCCAATAATCAGCCCTTAACCCATATAAACAAGTAGACTTCCCTGCACTACAACGCAAAATGTAGTAAAAGATGAAAAAATTGATGAAAAGACCAATAACAATACCAATTACAAGTTCCCGATAAGAAAATTTGTACAACCACAATTTTTTATTATTGGCAACGGTTACTGTTATTAACGTCACCAAAATTGATAATATCACTAAAAAATCTCCTGGATGCATTTCAATTTCGTTTTAAGGGTTTCTTTTTTAATTAATTATTATCTAACGTGATGTTAATCTTGCAAACATCGAACAGAAAGACCACAGTAATCACTCCACGATGTCGTTTTAATTCTATTATTGCAATGCCCTATATACCAACAGAGACCAAGACCACTCCAAAAATATGTAGCTTCGCCAAAATATTCATACTCATAACTAGCCCCAGAACGACATCCTGCGGGAAATGCATTGAAGCCCGAACGATTGTTATATAAAGGACGATAGCCTGGCCCCGAATCACACGGCTCCCATCCTGTAGTTGAGGCTAAGGCCTTTGCAGTCTCCCCCGAAGCAAATTGTTCTGCAACATAATCTTCTAACATTAACCATTCGTCACTACTCGGAACATGCCAACCTTCTGGGCAAATACCTTGTTCTCCAATCCAACTGATAGATGTTGATGAACCATGCATCACTGCGTAAAAGTTGTACAATAAACCATACGTTAACTTATTGGAAGAGTCTCCGTTGGGATAATACCAATAAGCCACCGTGGTAGAAGTGCTGCCGCCTTGCGAAATAGTAGTTCCGTCCGCATATTTGGTTGTTCTTAGATTTTCCTTCATCCAGCACTGCTTGCCTAACTTTACCGTGCTGTATTCATTACCCTCCACATCCTTAAGAGATGTGGGACATGGTTTTGAATATGTTCCATCGCCACGGACACAGCGTACAGAAAATCCATTATCGCTATATGTCCAAGTGTTTGTCACGTAAGCGTTATGATATTGAAGATAGTGAACATAGGGATATAATTGGTCATAATAACTATATTGGGATGCACTCCAAAAAGCTGCGGTTGCACGGAAATCGCTAAAACTACTACCGTTACCCTTTCCAGCAGGAACGGCTGAAAAGCCTGTAGCATTATTACTGCTTGGATTGTCGCCAATAGCACATGTATTTGTGATATTAGTCCAACCCGTAGTGGAAGCCAAAGCCTTTGCTATAGCTTCATTGTCACCACCACAGCCATACTCACTTTTCCTCTCCACATAATCAAACAATTCATTCCATTCTTTATTACTTGGCACATGCCAACCTGTGGGACAAATGCCTTGCTCGCAAGGAACATCGACAGAAGTGCCTCTTACCACTGTGGGCCAAGTGTATAACAAACCGTATGCGGATTTGTTCGAAGCCTCATCATTAGGATAATACCAATAAGGCTCTTCATCAGAAGAATGGGTTCCTTGTGAAATAGGAAAGCCATCAGCATACTTGGTGGTCTTCAAATTTTCCTTCATCCAACACTGCTCGCCTATTAGCACAGTATTGTATGTGTTGCCGTCAATGTCTGCAATCTTGGTTCCACATGGCCATGGTTGGCCTGGGTCATTGAATGTGAGACCAATATTCTCAGATGTCATCTGATTTTTTTCAATAATTTGACTGGTATATTCAACGCCATTGATAGTGGCATAACCTATATAGGTCATTTTATCGCCTTTGGCAAACGGCTTGTTGGTTGTCCCTTTGCTGTCGCTTTTCAAGTCCACTATCGACGGACAAGATCCGCCTTGACCTACATATCGAATAGCATTCTCACCGGCATTCCCATTGTTCACCATCTTGATGGTCGCGATATTTCCACCTAAACGGGCGGTCAACAAATAACTTTGCGCCGTATTCAACAAAACCTTGAATGTGTGAACACCCACTGGCAATTTTCCTTGATAAGTCGTTACCATTTTTCCGCTTAAATCATATACTTCCATCGAAATTACACCCGGTTCAAAAAGTTGCAGCGAAAATTCAGAGATGCCGTCAAAGGGATTGGGAACATTTTTCGATAGTCGTATTGGTGAATCATTATTCGACCCTATTGGATTATCTATGCCAGTTATACCCATTGTCAAATTGGTGTCTGGATAGTAGATAGTATGTTGCCAATCGCGCGTCTGATTGGCAATAACCACACGGTTTAAGGGAACAATCTTGTTTTGCGCATCTTTACCTGTAAAGGTAAGCGTAATTGTCTGCGCAGTTACACCTATAATTTGTAAAAGCCAAATTGAAATTAATAATACTTTTTTCATAATTCTTTTTCTCAAATCGTTATTATTTATCATATTACAAATCAAAAAACACTAATAATTATCCCGCATCAGGTTTTCAACTTTTACTTTGCCTGTTATTTTATCTCCCGAAGAAAGTACTGTGGTAAACTGAAACTCTCCTGATATGGTGCCATTTGAAAAATTATACTTTAAAGATGAATTTTTCAATTCAAAAGAGGTGCTCGTAATACCATATCCAAAGACTACGCCAGCATCCCCTTCTTCAGTTAAAACATTGTCAAAATGAAACTTACCTTTGCTATCAATAGCCACGGGACTGCAACTTGCATCCACATAAAAATCTTCTTCACCAAAATCATCTTTGCCTTTATATTCAATTCCATTTTGCCAAACATCATAAACTCGTGTCACGGAATACGTTGCAGGAGACAACGAGAATGAAATGTCCATTAGATTAGTGCCTTCATGTTGCTGGCTTATATAAACTTTAAGGTTATCGTTGTTCTGTGAGATGAATTTGTAAACCAAATCAATATAACCATCGGAATATTCGAATCCTTCAAAATTCTCGCGATTCAAAATTCGATGTAGTTCTTTTGGTAATTCGATTTTCCCAGTCCATTCACCAACAAAGCGTCCTTCCACCACTTCCGCCAACGCTACAGCCTCTTCGCTGTAATATCGATCACCACCTTTATTGCAACCTGTAAAAAAAACAGTGCAAATACTCATTAGTAATAAGAATAATTTTTTTATAAAACTTTGATTTTTAATATTTAACAATGATTTTCTCTTCAAAATTTTTGACATAAAAAAAAACGCGAACTTCATTCTGTGGTTCGAGGTTCTGGTAAAACCCAATGCTACAAATAAGAAAGCTCACGGTCTATCCGCGAGCGTTTCAGCTTTCTTTGTAGCATTTTTGTGAAATTTACCAGATTTCGAACACACTAAAGAAAAGCGAAAACGCTTTTATGTCAAGAAAATGCTGTTAGCTATTGTGTTAACAACGATGCAAAGATAAGAAAAAATCCGAGCTGAAAGCACGGATTTTTAAAATTCAAGGTTCAGAATTCAAAATCGGCCGCACACGGCTCATCCCCACAATATCCGTTTCTGCCATTTTGTCATAATTTTCAGTTTGGCAACATTATTGATAGATATTGTTTGTAAATCAATCAATACCATGAATCAATAAAAGGAGACAATATTATGAATATGAACAACTTAACCATAAAATCACAGGAAGCGATTGCTGGTGCGCAGATGATTGCCACCTCCAATCAGCAGCAGAGGCTGGACAACCTGCACCTGCTGAAATCACTTTTTGACATGGACCAGGATGTCATACCCTACCTCATCAAAAAACAGGATGCCAATCCGAAGACGATACAGCAGGTAGTGGAACGACAGATCCAATCCATACCCAAAGTGCAAGGCGGCGACATCTACATGTCGAACGGCTTGCAACAGGCCATCCAACAAGCGATGATCTTCAGCAACGAGCTGGGCGATGACTTTGTTTCTCTGGAACACCTCTTCTACGGCATCCTCAAGGCCAATGATGAGGCTTCGAAAATCTTGAAAGACGCTGGCATCACCGAGAAGGGACTGAAGACCGCCATCCAAGAACTGCGTAAGGGTCGTAATGTGACCAGCTCGACTGGCGAGGACACTTACAACGCTCTGAACAAATACGCCACCAACCTAAATGAAGCCGCCCGTAAGGGCAAACTCGACCCCGTTATCGGGCGTGAGGAAGAGATTCGACGTGTGCTGCAAATCCTGTCGCGACGCACCAAGAACAACCCCATCCTGATTGGCGAGGCCGGCGTGGGCAAAACCGCCATCGCCGAGGGTTTGGCACACCGACTGGTCAGCGGCGATATTCCCGAGAACCTGAAATCGAAACAGCTCTACTCGCTGGATATGGGCAACCTGATTGCCGGCGCCAAGTACAAGGGCGAATTCGAGGAGCGACTGAAAAGCGTTATCAAAGAAGTCATTGAGTCCGACGGCGAGATTATCCTCTTCATCGATGAAATCCATACGCTGGTCGGTGCCGGCGCCTCGGGCGATGGAGCCATGGATGCCGCCAATATCCTGAAACCTGCGCTGGCACGTGGCGAACTGAGAGCCATCGGTGCCACTACGCTGAACGAATACCAGAAATACTTCGAGAAGGACAAGGCCCTGGAGCGTCGTTTCCAGCCTGTCATGATTGAAGAACCCGACAAATACTCAGCCATCTCTATCTTGCGTGGCTTGAAGGAACGCTACGAAACGCACCACCAAGTAAGAATCCTGGACGAGGCCATCATCGCAGCAGTCGAGTTGTCGCAGCGTTACATCACCGAGCGTTACCTGCCCGACAAGGCCATCGACTTAATAGACGAGGCCGCAGCCAAGTTGAAACTGGAAATCAACTCTATGCCCGAGGAATTGGACGAGATTGAACGTAAAATCAGACAGTTGGAAATTGAGCGCGAAGCCTTGAAGCAGGAAAACGCCATGGAGAAAGTGGAAGCGCTAAGCAAGACACTGTCGGAACTGCAAGAGCAGCGCAACGCCATTGCAGGCAAATGGCATGCCGAGAAGGAAGTCATTGACAAAATCCAACAACTGAAAGCCCAAATTGAAGACTACAAGTTGGAAGCCACCAACGAAGAGCGTCAGGGCAACTACGGACGTGTCGCCGAGTTGCGTTACGGCTTGATACAGAACGCCGAAAAGGAAATCACCAAACTGGAAGGCGAGTTGGAAGACTTGCAAAAGGACAAAGCTTTGATTGACAAGGAAGTGGGTGCTGACGACATTGCCGAAGTGGTGGCCCGTTGGACTGGCATCCCCGTTAGCAAGATGATGCAGAGCGAGCGTACCAAGTTATTGCACTTGGAAGAGGAGTTACACAAGCGTGTGGTTGGCCAAGATGAAGCTATCACAGCCATTGCCGACACCATCCGACGCAGTCGTGCGGGCTTACAAGACAGCCGACGCCCCATCGGATCGTTCATCTTCATGGGCACCACAGGCGTGGGCAAAACGGAGCTCGCCAAGACCTTGGCCGAGTACCTGTTCAATACGGAGGACGCCCTTATCAGGTTCGATATGAGCGAATTCCAAGAGCCACACTCCATCTCACGACTCATTGGTTCGCCTCCTGGCTATGTAGGTTACGATGAAGGTGGCCAGCTGACCGAAAAGGTAAGACGGAAACCTTACTCTGTCATCCTCTTCGACGAGATTGAGAAGGCCCATCCCGACATCTTCAACATCTTGCTGCAAGTGCTCGACGACGGGCGACTGACCGACAACAAGGGCCGTACAGCAGACTTCAAGAACACCATCATCATCATGACCTCCAACATGGGCTCGCACATCATCCAAGACAACTACGCCGACCGAGCCAAATACTCTGACGAAGAAGTCTTTGAGCGCACCAAAGCCGAAGTCACCGACCTGATGAAGAAGAGCTTGCCGCCCGAATTCATCAACCGTATCGACGAGATTGTGATGTTCCAGCCGCTGTCGAAGCGCGAAATCAAGGGCATCATCAAGATACAGATCGACCAGTTGAACAAACTGCTGGCCGAACAGAATATCAAGGTAGAGTTCTCAAAATACGCCTTAGACCTGCTCTGCGACTTAGGCTACGATCCGCTCTACGGAGCACGACCGCTGAAGCGTGTCATCCAGAAGAAAATCTTAAACGAATTGTCGAAAATCATTCTGGAAGGCAAGGTAAGTCAAGACGGAACTATCATGATCGACTCGCTCGAAGATGGCAAATTCGCTTTCTTCAACAAATAAAAAAAACTATTGTAAGTTTTTGAAAGAGGACGCTTTAAACAAGCGCCCTCTTTCTTTTTAAGAAAAAATTAAAATTTTATCAACAATCGCACGCAGGTTAAAATATTATTGTATCTTTGTGCAT
>JAEEGG010007906.1_pt1 | contig 24320 bp, 23 predicted proteins | sample 9134161 | NCBI WGS metagenome assembly JAEEGG01 (sample SAMN16246543, study PRJNA631951) | gut metagenome | biome: gut microbiome; feature: rumen; material: CR-attached | host: Bos | place: Iran: Karaj | collected 2018-10
ACCTTGGGTAAATGCTGGAGAAAAATGTCAAGACTATGACGATTGTACTTAGAGTAATAGACGTTAGCTATAAAAGGAACTAGAGAGGTGGTGTAAGAGACCTGGCCATCATGCATGGTGATGCCGAGCTTACGATACTTACCTCTCGCAATGTCATCATAAGATAACTTTAATGTGGCAGAGACCACAACGAACGGCGCTTTGATTCCGTTCAATTCCTGACTGATGTGGTCGGGAATTCGTCTAAAATGAATGTTCTTTCGCATATTTTGTCAGAAAAAACCATTGTTATTATAAAATTGAATAATAAAGGGCAGGTTTAATGACAGAAATTTGCTAATCTCAGGTAATTTGTTTACCTTTGCAAAAGCATTCTGTCCGCACTGATAGTTTGTTAGAAGTCTCCCTGCCCAAAAAGAGACCTCGTTCTCTGCCCCGCACTTCATTGCCCAATGAACGGGGCTTTTTTTTTATTCTTCTACACCTTCATTGTCTTTGCCTTTCTCCTTTTCTTTACGTTTATGATGCCTTTCTTTCATTAAATACACCTCGCCTTGGAGGCTTTCATCGAGAGATTCCTGGCGGATGAGGTCAAACATGTAAACCATATTCTTGTAATCCATACCAAGTTTGTCGAACAATCGGGCCGTTTGTACATAGTAGTAACCACTAACCCCTTTTATGTCAAATGTATCTGAGTTACCTTTGTCTAATATAATAAGGTATAAATCTCCTTTTTCGTTGTCTTTTGCGAATTTGGCATACTTCTTTAACTCCAGTTTAAAAAAATCTGCAGTGTCTCTTGTGAATCCAAGTTTGCCCGTTTCTTGGATTGTGACTTTGAGCTTTGCCGAGAATTCCTTGGCGCTAAATACTGTAAAATCCATAATATTCAATTATTTTTTGTGCAAAGATAGCGAATTCGTCTGAAAGCACCAAATATTTTTGATAAAAAATGCTTGTTTGCTTTTATTTATGAGAGAAAATATTATTTTGACGTATGTTTGTAACTTTGTACAAATATACAAAGAAATTAAAAGAGAGGCACAAGAGAACGAAATCGAAGGTGTATGGCGAAATTTAATATTTCATTTTTTTGTGAAGAGTGAATATTGTGAAGAGGACTCCTACACGTTGTGGGGACGGCTGGGGATAGGTACTATGTGTTATTGTGACTTGAAAGAGAAAAATAATGATGTTAGATGGAAGAAGGAAGAAGATATCTGAAGGCTGATGTCTGAAAGATGAGAAATTTTGAGTCCCTTCTTGCGTCCCGTTGGTAGCAAGCGTCACCCTTCGCAGGACAGGGGGGCCAGGTCAGCGTCTCGCGGTGGCATGAGGATGCAAGTCGAACTGCTTAAAGTGGCCTGATTTGATAAAATGAAGGACGTAAATCTACATCAGAGTTTATCTGAATTCCAGATACGGTGGATGACTCCTTTGCCTATGCCAGTGAGTCGCTCCAGTTGTCGCAAGGAGGCGCCGCAATCTTTTAGTTCGAGAAAGACTTGTTGCTTGGTGTTGTTGTCCAACTGTTGAAAGGCACTGTTATTAGTAACACCAGTTTTCTCTATAATAAGTTTCCAAATCTGATCGTCTGAGGGCCTGCGGCGAGAGCTGCCTTCAATATCCAGGCAATAGACGTCTTCGGGTAGAGGCTCGTTTACCCAGGCTTCAAGTTCGGTAAAGGGAATACGATTCAGCACTGTCTGCGTATTGCAAATCTGAAAGACTGAATCTACGCTTCCGTCATATTCAGACCAGGAACTATACTCATAGTCTTTGACGTGTTCTACAATGCCTGCCTTGACAGGATTTTGATGTATATAACGGAGTAGGGTTGTGAAGTAAGCCATGTCATTTACTGGCTCTGACTTGAATCGCTCCTTGAAGAGATGCCCATCGCGACCGTATTTCCGATTATAGTAATAAACGTAAGAACTGGCAATACGCTTGATGGTGTCTCCAACGGGTTCTTCCCGCTCACGTATTAGCAGATGGAAGTGGTTTGACATCAAGCAATAGGCATAATAGGTGCAGTTGGTGCCACAGGGATTGCCATCATCATCGTATTGGATGCGCATGCGGTCGAGGGTGTTGATGAACTGGTAATAGTCCTCTGCATCACAGAAGATTTCCTGATGATTAATACCTCGCATCATGACATGAAAGATACCGGTGCTTGATGGTTTACGTGGCTGTCTGGGCATGAGTTTTTCTTTTGACGCGCAAAGGTACGAAATAATTCAGATAGAGAGAACGGAAAGGTTGAAAAAAAACAGAAATAACCCTTTTCGATGTTTGTAGCTCCTGCAGAGCTCTAGTGATAAGTGGTATGGACTTGGCTTTAAGAGCGATCTCTTATGCCCACTCCATGCCACTTATTGCAATAACTGCGTTATTACAAGCATCGAAAAGAAAAAACATCGGCTTGGGGAGCCTGAAAAACAGATTTTTCTTGAACATATAATTATCAGAATTACACCATTAATTGTCGTTAATTGAATCGCCTAAAGGCGAGTAATCGAGTTCTACTCGCTTCGCTCGTCGAAGAAATCGAACAAATCGGGACAAAATCGAACAGGAATTGTTTTTGAACATATAATTACCACTAATTAAACCATTAATTTTTCATTAATTGGCTCGCGCTAAAGCGTGAGTTAGTTATGGTCGCCTAAAGGCGAGTAATTGAGCAAAATTTTGGGTTGAAAAAAAACAGAAATAACCCTTTCAGATGTTTGTAGCTCTTGTCAGAGCCTGTGTGCTAAGTGGCGTGGGCGTGTCTTTAAGAACGGGTTCTTACGCCATGCCCACACCACTTATCACGACAACTGCGTTATTACAAACACCTGAAAGAAAAACATCGGCTTGGAAAGCCTAAAAAACATAGATACCTTGCCACCCAAAGACTATTCTTTCTTGAACATGTAATGGCCATATAATTGGAACATTAATTGAACATTACACCACTTATAAGCTGGCTTCGTTTAAAAGGAATTCGTAAATGTTCATATAAGTAATGCCATTGTCGTCTTGATAGCGGCTAATCAGATCGTCTGTAATGACAAACTTCTTGAAACTGTCGTTGATGTCCTTAAGGCTTCGGACTTCCTGTTCGCGTTTTTCTTCACTTGGCAAGTGTAGGGCTGATTGTATGTAGTATCTCTGGCTGCCTTGATTGCAGACAAAGTCCACCTCATACTGCTTTCGTACGCTTACACCATTGGCATCCTTCTCGTTCTTTACTACCACACCAACATCAACACTCATACCCCGTAGTCGAAGCTCATTGTATATTAGATTCTCCATCAGGTGTGTTTCCTCGTATTGACGGAAATTAAGCCGGGCATTACGAAGTCCTAAGTCCGAGAAATAATACTTTGAAGGTGTGTCGATATACTTTCGTCCCTTGATGTCGTAGCGAACGGATTTTTCCACGAGAAAGACGTCCTGCAGGATATCCAAATATGATTTGATTGTGGTATGCGAGATATCGCTGTGCTTTACTGTCTGAAATGTGTTTTCCAGTTTTGTGGGGTTGGTCAAACCACCGATAGAAGAAGCAATGATATCTATCAGTTCTTCTAAGTCGTCGTCGTTCTTAATTTTGTATCGCTCCTTGATGTCAGTCAGATAGGTTTTTTGGAAGAGTTGCTTCAGGTATTCAACCTTCTTCTCTGCAGTTGGAAATGTTACTACTTTGGGGAGCCCACCGTAAAGCATGTATTCCTCCAAAGCTTTTTCTCGGCTGCCCTGAAACACTGTCATGAATTCACGGAAGGACAGCGGAGCGACTTTGATTTCATCTCCACGGCCTCTAAACTCTGTAATCACATCCTTGGAAAGAAACTTAGAGTTGCTTCCGGTAACATATACATCTGCATTGTCTATCTTCAGATAGCTGTTCAGTACATCTTCAAAATCGTCCACATGTTGCACCTCGTCAAGCAAGATGTAATACATCTGTTGATCAGTCATGCGGTTGTCTATATGGTTAAGCAGTGCATCTGGATTGCGAAGCGCTTTGTTACGGCGGTCTTCCAGGTCAACTTTAATGATGTGGTCTTCTGCTACTCCCTCTTCTTTTAAGTGTTGGCAAAAGAGATTGAAGAGTAAGTATGACTTGCCACTACGTCGAATGCCGGTCACTACTTTAATCATCCCATTGTGCTTGCTGTCAATGAGTTTTTTTAGGTGAAGGTCTCTTTTTATTTCCATCTCTATTTACTTTTTTTGCGTAAATACGCAGTTTTCGTTTGCAAATATACGGTAATCTTTTGAAATAGCAAGCGGATTATTTACTTTTTTTGCGTAAATACGCAGTTTTCGCTAATGGCTGGTAATGGGATGGGGTCGCTGCGCTCAAAATTCTTGCTTAGGCAAGCGTCACCCTGACGGGATGCCGAGCGAAAAGAAAATTTAATTGGAAAATTATAAGGACCTAAAGGTCTGGAAATGGATGGAGTCACCTACGGTGAGTAATCGAGTTCTACTCGCTTCGCTCGTCGAAGAAATTCAACAAAATCTGATCAAATTTAACAAAAACAGAAATAACCCTTTCAGATGTTTGTAGCTCTTGTCAGAGCCTGTGTGCTAAGTGGTGTGGGCGTGTCTTTAAGAACGGGTTCTTACGCCATGCCCACACCACTTATCACGACAACTGCGTTATTACAAACACCTGAAAGAAAAACATCGGCTTGGAAAGCCTAAAAAACATAGATACCTTGCCACCCAAAGACTATTCTTTCTTGAACATGTAATGGCCATATAATTGGAACATTAATTGAACATTACACCACTTATAAGCTGGCTTCGTTTAAAAGGAATTCGTAAATGTTCATATAAGTAATGCCATTGTCGTCTTGATAGCGGCTAATCAGATCGTCTGTAATGACAAACTTCTTGAAACTGTCGTTGATGTCCTCGAAGGACCGGGGGGACGGGTACCTGTTTCACGAATAATAGGAGTCAGCAATAATCAATAGTTGAGAATGCCAAGACAGAATGATAAACTACTTGTGAAGAAGTGATATAGTTGTATTGATACCACAATTCATTACAAGAATTCGTTCGAAATGTATTTACCCTTTAGATGCATAGGAAGTGCGATGTCTGAGCAATATAAATGACGGAAATGCGTTTAGTTATTTAGAATAACAGGTTTGAATGTATGACTCAGAAGCATAAGATACAGATATTCGAAGATAGGAGGGTTCGTACCGTATGGGACGATGAACTGGAGGAATGGTATTTCTCCATCGTGGATGTGTGTGGCGTTTTGACCGAACAGAAGACCTCCCGTGGTGCCAGTACTTATTGGGCAGTGCTGAAAAACAGACTGTTAGAAGAAGGTGCGGGCGAACTGCTTACAAAATGTAAGCAATTGAAAATGCGGGCTGCTGACGGCAAGATGCGCTCGACGGATGCGGCAGATACTGAGCAGATGTTCCGTATCATACAGAGCATCCCCTCGAAGAAGGCGGAGCCGTTCAAGCAGTGGATGGCTTCTGTTGCCAAGCAGCGGCTTGACCAGATGGCAGATCCTGAGTTGGCTATCAATCTTCTCCTGCCAAGGTGGCGGACTACTTGCCACCAGCAGAGGATGTACAGGCGCTGCCGGAAGAGGAGAATAACGAAGATTGAGATTGTCATATCATGCCTCGGAGTGCAAGGAAGGAAAGTGGGGTTGGCATCTATCACGTGATGATGCGTGGTATAAACCATCAGAATATTTTTGAGGACAAGGAAGATTATTACCAGTTTCTCAATACCTTGGACATGATGGCTCTGTCGTATGAGCCTGATGGTACCCCCGGAGGCAGGAACTATATATTATATGCATACTATCGGAGAATCCTGAAAAACAAAAACCGGGAAAACCCCTTCTGTGGGCTTTACGCTCTCATCGAGCGTTTATGCCAAGTGTCACGTCTTTGTCTTTTAAAGCAAGCTTTACCGCCAAAGGCATGACACTCGTCATACCACCAGGGTGGTAAAAGCCCACTGAAGGAAAAACCCCGGCTCTGTCGAGCCTGAAAAACAATTATAGATGTGAAAACTATAAGCATGAAAAAAGTAATAACTAGTGTACATGACTTCGTAGGAAACAATCTGGTGAATGCTCTGAAGAAAGAATATACAATTTATGGGCTGGACATAAATAATATGATTTCTGTTTTGGAGATATCAAAATAATGTTTAACTTTGCAGGTGAAAACGACAAAAGGGAATTTCCCTAAAAATCCCTTTTATTCCCTTTGTAAGGCAAATATAGTGAATTATGATAGAAAAATCTCCTAAAAATGAAGTAACTAAAGATACCTTTGACTTGTTATTGGATAATGGAGGGAACGGGGGAACGGGTACCTGTTTAACAGAAGTGTAAAACACGAATACTCAATAGTTAGCTAATGCCGAGGCAGCCAAGAGAATCGAGCCAGATGGTACTCCCGGAGGCAGGAACTATATATTATATGCATACTATCAGAGAATCCTGAAAAACAAAAACCGGAAAAACCCCTTCTGTGGGCTTTACGCTCTCATCGAGCGTTTATGCCAAGTGTCACGCCTTTGTCTTTTAAAGCAAACTTTACCGCCAAAGGCATGACACTCGTCATACCACCAGGGTGGTTAAAGCCCACTGAAGGAAAAACCTCGGCTCTGTCGAGCCTAAAAAACAATTATAGATGAAAGGCCACTTTCAACTGAGAGGTGAGAGTTGAGAACTGAGAGGTGGCGCAGCTAATTGTTTTCTCTGTTTTTCTTTTTGAAAGCTTTGACATCTGAAAGATGTGTTCTGATATTGACATGAAGATGGTGTAAGCTTGCTTACAACTAGGTTCATGGCGATGGCAGGACATAGGCACAACGTGCCAAAGTTTTCAAAAAGGGTTTTCCTGGTTTTTGTTTTATCCTCCTCCCCCCAAAAGAAGGGGTGGGGGAAGATTCATAAAATACTATAAATAATTGGGGAATAGTTTGGAGGTGACGGATAATTATTTATTTTTGCAGGAGAAAGAATAACGAAAAAAAACGGAGTGATATGAAGATTGGAGAGAAGGCGCCCGAGATTTTGGGCAAGGATGAGCAGGGACGGGAGATACGTCTGAGTGATTATAAGGGCAGGAAGCTGGTGTTGTACTTCTATCCGAAGGACAATACGAGTGGTTGTACGGCTGAGGCTTGTAGTCTGCGTGACCATTATGGTGAGCTGCAGGGTAAGGGTTATGAGGTGGTTGGGGTGAGCAAGGACTCTGCCGCCTCGCATGTGAAGTTCAAGGAGAAGCATGGGTTGCCCTTCCCGCTGATTGCTGACGTTAATCATGAGTTGTTGGAGGTGATGGGTGCCTGGGGCGAGAAGTCGATGTATGGCAAGAAGGTAATGGGGACCATCCGCACGACATTCATTATTAATGAGGAGGGGGTTGTTGAGCAGGTGTTTGCGGGTAAGCAGGTGAAGACCAAGGAGCATGCGGAGCAGATATTGGGAGGAAAGAATTAAAACTTATGGTTAGTTTTTCCAACTGAGAACTGAGAGTTGAGAACTGAGAGGTGGCGCTGCGCAGTGTGGAGTGAAACGACGACCAAAGAATAATTGTGAATTAAACATTAAACATTAAACATTAAACATTAAAGATTAAACATTAAACATTAAACATTAAAGATTAAACATTGAACATTAAACATTAAAGATTAAACATTGAACATTAAACATTAAAGATTAAACATTAAACATTAAACATTAAAGATTAAACATTGAACATTAAACATTAAAGATTAAACATTAAATATTGAACATTAAACAGTGAAAGGTTATGGGAAAGTTTGAATTGATGGCGCTACCGTATGCGCCGGAGGCTTTAGAGCCGGTGATTAGCAAAGAGACGATTGCATTCCACCACGGGAAGCATTTGGCGGCTTATGTGAATAATCTGAATGGGCTGCTGCCTGGCAGTGGCTTTGAGGAAGCGACATTGGAGGAGATTGTCTGCAAGGCTACAGGCGGTATACTGAATAATGCCGGGCAGATACTGAACCATGAGCTGTATTTTGGGCAGTTTTCGGGGAAGCCGGAAAAACTGGCTCCAGCGGGAAAGCTGGCTGAGGCTATTACGCGCGACTTCGGTTCGCTTGAGGCTTTTAAGGAGGAGTTCCAGAAGAAGGGAGCAACATTGTTCGGCTCTGGCTGGGTGTGGCTATCGGCTGATAAGGACGGTAAGTTAGTCATCACTCAAGAGCCTAATGCTGCCAATCCCATTCAGAAAGGCTTGAAACCATTGCTGACCTTCGATGTTTGGGAGCATGCCTACTATCTGGACTATCAGAACCGTCGTCCCGACCATCTGGCAGCCTTGTGGCAGATTATCGACTGGAAGGTGATAGAGAATAGATGGAAGATGTAAGAAGGAAGATGGAAGAGGGATGATGGCAGGACGGAGTTACGGATTTACGGAATGACGGAGCCATGGAACAATAAAAAGGAGTGGATGAGCTTAGGCCTTCATCCACTCCTTTCTTTCTGTCTCTGACATTTTCTCGATGGCGTAGCGGAGCATGGTGCGGGGCATCTCGTGGGCGTGCTGGCGGAGAAAATCGCGAAGGAGGTCCATGGAGATGCGAGAGCCCATTTCTCTTAGCATCCAGCCTACGGCTTTATGCATCAAATCATGCGGATGATGCAGATGAATCTCGGCATAGCGGAGGCACCATGAGGGGTCGCCCTGCTGGGAGGTCTTCCAGGAACAGACGATGCTCATGCGTTGCTTCCAAAGGCAGGGGCTGGCGGCCAGTTCATCTAATACCTTTATCTTATAGTCTCTGTCGCCCAGGTTTGAGGGCAGCATAAGCCAATGGCCGAGGATTTTGTGAACAGAGAGGTCTACAAGGTCCCAGTTGTTGGCCCGTTCAGCATATTGCAGGTACAGCTGGACAATCTCATCGCGTTTGGCGATGGCTTCGGGATTGCGCTCCAGACGCTTGGTGGCTTGCTTCTCGAACTTTGCGACAAGGATGAGGAAACCACAGAGGCGAACCTCGTGCCAGCGGTTCATGAGTAGCTCTGGAATTTCGGTCAAGGGGAAACCTTGACCCGCGAGACGGACAATCTCGCGGGTCTGCGGCACCTTCAGGCCCAGGAATTCATCGCCCTCGCCATATTGGCCTGGGCCCGTTTTGAAGAAACCCATGAGTATCTGTCGCTGCTTGTCGTTCTGCAGCGACTCCATGTGGGCGATGATTTCCTGGGCTGTGGTCATTTTTGATGTAAGAGGGAAGATGGCTGAAGGCTGAGGGCTGAGGGCTGAAGGATGATGTAGCGAGCGGTACTCGAGCTATTTATAGTAGCTCTTGTACCACTCTGCAAATTTCCTCAGACCTTCTCTCAGGGTGATTTTGGGCGTGAAACCGAAGTCGCGCTCCAGGGCTGTGGCATCAGCATAGGTGGTGGGTACATCACCGGGCTGCATAGGAACCAGCTTCTTGTGAGCCTCGAAATCGAAGTCTGCGGGCAGCACACCGGCACGCGTCAGTTCCTCCTGCAGAATCTGCACAAAGTCGAGTAGGTTCTCGGGCTGTCCGCCACCGATATTATAGACTGAGTATGGGGGAATGGGCAGACCGTCCTCGCCATTCTTGCGCTCAGGAGCGCCCTGCATCACACGAACGATTCCCTCCACGATATCATCCACAAAGGTGAAATCGCGACGGCAGTTGCCATAGTTGAAAATCTGAATGGTCTCGCCCTTCAGCAGCTTGTTGGTAAAACCAAAGTAGGCCATATCAGGGCGACCAGCAGGACCATAGACCGTGAAGAAACGCAGACCCGTGGTGGGGATGTTATAGAGTTTCGAGTAGCAGTGGGCAAAGAGTTCGTTGCTCTTCTTGGTGGCTGCATAGAGCGAAACGGGATTATCCACGCGGTCATCGGTAGAGAAAGGCACCTTCTTGTTGCCGCCATAGACGCTCGAACTAGAAGCATAGACCAGGTGTTGTACACCTTTATATGTCTGATGGCTGAGGTCTGATGGCTGAGAGTGGCGACAGGCTTCGAGAATGTTATAGAAGCCCATCATATTGCTCATGATATAAGCATCGGGGTTGGTGATCGAGTATCTCACACCGGCCTGAGCCGCGAGATTCACCACAATCTGAGGCTTATACTGCTCAAAGATACCATCGATGGTCTCTTTTGAGGCAATATCGCCTTTGATGAAGACATATGATGTGTGATGGCTGATAGCTGATGCTGCCTTCTCCAATTCTTGGAGTCGCCATTCTTTCAACGACACATCGTAGTAATCGTTCATGTTATCGATATTGATGATGGTGGCGCCTTTGACATCAGCAAAGAGGCGCTTGATGAGGTTTGAACCAATGAAACCTGCACCACCTGTGACCAGGATGCATTTGTTATCTAAACTTATTTTCTCCATAATATCCCTGCTTTATAGCCGTCCCTTATCAAGGGACTCAGAATGTTTAAATCAATGTATTTTATGATGATATTGTTCTAATCGATGAATCTGGCACCATCGTCGGGCGATACCCAGAATACCTGGAATGTCTTTTCGTATTCAGGGAACTGCTCCAGATAGCGTTCTGTGAGTATCTTTTCTACCTCTGCTGTATGGGCTGGGTCAACCAGGGCAATACAAGCCCCCTTGAAGCCTGCACCTGAGAATCTGCCGCCATAGACTCCTGGCAGGGAGCGCATGATTTCATAAATGGCAATGAGCTCAGGACTACCGCACTCGTAATTATGAATCGAACTCTCACAGCTATCGAACGAAAGCTTTCCAAACAGTTTCAAATTGCCTGTCTCCCAAGCGGTGACACCCTGACGTACACGACGATACTCGGAATAGAAATGCTCTGCACGGCGGGCAAAACGAGCCGGCATAGCGATGCGGGTTTTCTCGAAGGTAGTCTTAGGTATATCGCGCAAGAAGGTCTTGTCGAATGTCTTCAGTGGCTGCTCCGTATAGGCCAGCATATTCCAGGCGGCCGTCTTACACTCATAGACTCGGAGGTTATAGTCGGAATTGACGAGGCTGCGGGTGAGGCCGGAGAAGAAGATGCCTATCTTGAATTCGGGCATGTCGGGATGACGCTTGATGATGCGCCACTCGTTAGAGTCGCAATCGAGGAATAACAATCCATCTTTCCTGCCCAAGGCGATACAAGCCTGATCAAGCAGTCCGTTGTTCAGTCCGATATACTCGCGCTCAGCCTCAGAAGCTATCTTTACTACTTCAAAGGGCTGCAACGTGATATCGTTGGCCTTGGCAAACGCCATGACATAAGCGATGAGCACAGCGGCACTTGATGAGAGACCGCCTACAGGCAGACTGCCCTGAATGACGCCATTGATGCCTCGCTTGAGCTCAAAGCGCTTCTTGAGCGCAAATTTGGCACCACGGGCATAGTCACCCCAGTGGCGTTCCTTGACTTGGGTAGGTGAATCGATGTGAAAATCGACCACGCCCTCGAAAGTCTTAGACTCTAGGTGAACATGACCATCGGTATTGATGTCAAACCAAAGGTCGACGCCCTTGTCGATGGCAAAACCCGTGACCAGTCCATGCTGGTGATCGACATGTGCTCCCAGCGGGCACACGCGATACGGGCTAAAGATATGATATTGCATAGGTTATAATTATAGATTTGGCTGCAAAAGTACATATTATTTCAAAAACGACAAAAAAATATTCAGTTTTTCTATGATTAATGCTAGTGTTTGATTTTTTATTCGTATCTTTGGTGGCCGTTAAGGTAAAACTCACACAGAAAATGCCGATTTTATTATGAAGAATATTGTTATAGCAGCAGGTTATGCCACTCGTTTGGGTGAACTCACCAAGAACTTCCCCAAACCTTTGCTCAAGATTGGTGAGAACACCATCTTGGGACGTATGCTCGATGATATAGATAAGATTCCTGAGATTGATGAACACATCATTATTTCAAATCATCGGTTTGCTCCAATATTTGAAAAATGGGTGAAGGAAGAAGGCAGATGGCAGAAGCCTATCACTATCGTCGATGATGGCACAGAGACAAATGAGACGCGTCTTGGTGCTGTGTGCGACTTGCTCTTTGCAATGGATAAACTGAGCATTGATGATGATATGCTGGTGGTTGCTGCCGATAATCTGTTGTTCTTTAGCTTTCAGGAGTTTGTAGACTTTGCCAAGGAAAAGGGTACCAGTTGCATCATGTGTCATGAGCAGCCTTCAATAGAGAAACTGCAACGTACAGGTGTGGTGGAACTGAATGCGAACATGAAGGTGCTGGGAATGGAGGAAAAACCACAGGTGCCTAAGAGTCACTGGGCTGTGCCACCTTTCTATATCTATCTGAAACAAGATTTAGATTTGATACGCCACTCCGTGGAAAATGGTTGTGGCAAAGATGCACCGGGTAACCTGGCACATTATATGGTGGATCATACCACGATGCATGCTTGGCCTATGAGTGCAGGGAGATTTGATATCGGTAGTCTTGACACGTATTACGAGGCCGTGGAGAAATACGGCAAATGAGACTGTCAGGGAATTTGCAGGCAGATAACAATGAATAAAAGATAAAAACGAGAACTATGAATACAATTAGCGATACAATTAAATATATCGGTGTGGACGACCTTGACATCGATTTGTTTGAAAGCCAGTATGTGGTGCCAGAAGGCATGAGTTATAACTCGTATCTCATCGATGATGAGAAAATCGCTGTGCTGGATACTGCAGACCGTAGAAAGGGTGAGGAGTGGAAGGCGAACCTGACGGCTGCTCTCAATGGTCGTCAGCCAGACTACTTAGTGGCTCATCATATGGAGCCCGATCATGCTGCCCTGATTGCCTGGATGATGGAGACTTATCCTAACGTGCAACTCGTTTGCAGTGCCCAGGCAGTGAAAATGCTTTCAAACTTTTTTGAGGGCGTGAATTTTGATGGCAGGGTGATGACGGTGAAAGAGGGCGATATGCTCTCGTTGGGCAAGCACACGCTGCAGTTTATTGGTGCCGCCATGGTGCACTGGCCAGAGGTTATCATGAGTTATGACACGACGGACAAGGTGCTGTTCTCAGCTGATGGCTTTGGTAAGTTCGGCGCGCTGGTTCATGAGACCGATGACTGGGCTTGCGAGGCACGTCGCTATTACTTTAATATATGTGGTAAGTATGGTACTCAGGTGCAGAGCGTCATGAAAAAGGCGGCTGCCCTCGATATTCAGACCATCTGCCCCCTGCATGGTCCTATGCTCAAGGGTGAGGCCTTGGCTGAGGCCGTGAGACTCTATGATATATGGAGCAAGTACGAGCCCGAGAGCGAGGGCGTCTTGATTGCCTATGCCAGTATTCATGGCGGCACAGCAGCTGCAGCTGAGCGTTTGGGAGAAATCCTTCGCGAGAAAGGTGCCAAGAAGGTTGTTGTAAGTGATCTGAGTCGTGAGGATATGGCGGAGGTTATTGAGGATGCCTTCCGTTATCCAAAAGTTGTTGTGGCTGCATCGAGCTATGATGCGGGTGTGTTCCCCGTGATGCACGACTTCCTCTATCACTTGCAGATCAAGAACTATCAGAAACGCCAGTTCGGTATTATTGAGAACGGCAGTTGGGCACCTACGGCAGGTAGGGTGATGCGCACGATGATTGAGGCCTTGAAAGACTGTGAGATCGTGGAGCCCATGGTCACCATTCGCTCACGCATGAAGGCTGCCGATGAGGCACTGTTGCAGCAGTTGGCCGATAGTATCCTCTAAGGCATCGGCTAATAGGTCAGGTTCAATTCGCCCTGCCATTGGGTGTCTATGTTGACAGTGGCAGAGAATGATTGCGTGATTGTGGAGTTGGCATCAGAGAAGAAATCGCCTCTTAACCAGGTGATTTGGTCTTGGTGCATCTCCACATCTATGTTTTTCTCGTGCAGAATGTTGCCACTGGCATCATAGGCGGTGACTTTCAGGTGAAGGGTGCCCTCAGTGTCGTGCAAGAACGTGTAGAGGTCGTATTGTGTCTGTTTCTTTCCTGTTTGCACATCATACTTCATGACCTGTGTACTGTTTACGCAGCCAAGTCCGGTGCTGGCATCAAACGTACCACTGCCTCCTTTGTAGGTAAACTCTAATTTAGCCACGCCTTCGGGGATGGCATCGTTGATGATGAAGCGACAGAGGGCGGTGATGCGGTGCAGGGAGAGGGAGAGCGTCTGGGCCTCACTGCCGATAACGATACGCTTGGTGTAGAGGAAGGTGTCGGTATAGCCCTGCGAGTTGTTGAACTGTATCTTCGCGGGATTCGTCATCGTGGGGTTCCCGTTGCTGCTATGGGCCAATGCCACAAGGGTATAGGTGCCCTCGGCCAACTGGAACGTGACGGTGCCGAAGTCGCTGTCGCCAAGTTTCTGGTTGGTTTGTTTGACGCGTGTTCCCCCTGCGTCATAGACGGCGAAGTTCAGGTGGTTGCACACGTCAGAGGCTGCCGACCGCGTCAGTGCGGCGAAGTCGGTATGCTCTATTTCCAGGATGCTCAGCGTGAGGTTGCCCTTCTTCACAGTGGTATTCTCCGTATCGGTGATGACGGGTTGCTCGCATCCCGCCAGTAAGACCAGCAGGAGCACAAACAGGGTATGGCCAATGCTTTTCATCTCTTGTCTTAATAGGTGATGTCGATGACAGGACGGAGTTTTATGAAGTCAGCTAATTTGGTCGTTCCATAAGTCTGTTCCTTGCCCTTAGACGTCTCTTTTCCGAAGGTCCAGACCAGTTCTCCATCTTTTGTGGCATAGAAAGTCTTGGTGGTACCTTTGCCATCCACGAAGACGGCCTGACTGCCCGTAGTGAAGCAGGCAGCCTCCGCGAGCGTGGGCAGTCGCCAGTTGTTTGTCACCCCGGCGGGTTTCTCTGCAGCCGCCAGTGCCGTATTGATGGCTTCCAGCCAAGCGCTGGCTTCCTTGTCTTGAGCGGGAGCCGTGTATCTGATGGTATCGGGTGACAGCAGGACGGCCGTTCTCTTGGCAGCATCGGCAGACACGACGTAGTAGCCGCTGCAATACTTGCCGGCTACGGGATTGGCATAGCTCTTGTTGTCGTCGTCGAAATCAAATGTGATGGTACGTTTCTCGCCCCAGTCCTCTGACGTCAGGATACCGGTTAGTGTGACGCCCTGGGTAGCTTTGCAGGTACCGCTGATGGCGTAGTGGTGATTGGCGGGAAACTCCTCTGTGGCGGTGTAGGAATAGCTTGATGTACCAGTCTCGCTAGTGAATGTTATCTTGATATTAGGCATTCCCTTTGAGGGGAACAGCATCTGACTGGGCGAGGCCTTCCAGGTCTTCTCGTCCCCTTGCTTGTTGAGAATGATACGGTATGACTCCGTTGGCGTGTCGGGATAGGTACCATCCAGATAAACACTACTGTAGAGCGGGGTGAGCATCACCTCCACCTTTGTCACGCTGACAGGCACCTGCTGGATTTCCAACTCGTCGATACAGATTACCTTATGCGCCAGTGCGATGGTTTGGTTCAGGGTCTCACCATCGGCTATGGTCACCGTGGTGGACTTCATCAGCAGGTCGTCCATAGCCTTATCGGGCATTCGTTTGATCATACTCTTGGGAGTCGCTACCTCCTGTGATGGTAAAATAAACCGTGAGAGGTCTTCTCCTCCCACGGCATAAAGATTGTATGTGCCTGCGGGCATCATGACTGTAGCCGTATTGTCTTCTTCGTCGGTAGAGAGCAGGTTGACACATTTTCCTTCTTCGTTGAAAATGTAGATTCGGCCATCCTTTACCGTGTTTTCATCACTCGTAGCGCCACGTGTAATGATGTTGAGGCGGGCTGTTGCAGGTGCCTCTACGCCTCCTTCTTCTGAATCTTCGTCAAATACAGCTTTCTCGCATGATGCGAAAAGAACAACGGCACTGAGTGCTATAAAGAATTTGAAATGATTTGCCATATGCTTGATTGTTTAGTTATCTGTTTCTTTTTCGGGACGCAAAAGTAATGAATTGTAATAAGAACTTATGATTGGTGTAAAAGATTTTAATTATTTTTATACTTTCATCTTCCTTTTCGACTAAACAAAAAGAAAAATGGAAAAATTGTGTGCTGGTAAAGATTTTTTTTTTGTGTACAAGACAGATTGACCTTGTGTGGTTCCACGTGAAAGGTGATTAAAGGAATTGGCTGAACATCTGTCGATAGGCCTCGACTTTCTTGTCGAAGGACAATGGATAGGCACGTGAAGAAGAGGGAAGACGGTAGATCTTTAATTGAGAATTCTTGGCGGAGCCAAGCGGCAAAGCCGAGCGGAGAATTGAAAGTTGAGAATTCACTTTTGGAATCTCATGGATGCCGAAGTAGGCGCAGATGGTTTCTGTGGCTTTCTCGCCTGTGGTGACGATGGCACGGAGATGAGGTAGTTGGGCGAGAAGGGCATGGATATCAGTGGGTTCCACCACCTCGAGGAACTTATCTGATGCATTATCTTGCAAACGGCGAATAGCGGTTGAGGTGTCGTAGAAAGCGAGACCCTTTTCCTGACAGAATGCAATGATCTCATCGAGTTTGAAACGTTTGGGTTCAAGGTCAACGAAATGGTTTCTGTCACCAAAGAAAATCTGTCCCTCGATGCGCCAGTGGTCGTTGATAAAGTTAGGGTAGTAAAAGTCCATGCACCAGCGTTTGCGCTGAGGTGGGAAACTACCCAGGAAAAGTATCTTTGCATGTTGGGGCAAGAAGGGACGGAGGGGGTGATATTCCACCCCATCCTTACTACGTGCGATATTCTCTGTGTTCAGATAAGACATCATGGTATTCTTATATGACTTGTAATTGTTGCAGGGCATTGAGGATACCATCCTCATCTACGGATGTGGTAACATAGTCTGCCTGCTGTTTCAATTCCTCGATGGCGTTTCCCATCGCTACGCCGATGCCTGCTTGGAGAATCATGGACGTGTCGTTGCCACCATCGCCAAAAGCGATAGTTCTACTCACGTCAAATCCCTCGTGGTGCGCCATAGCGAGGATTCCCTTGCCTTTGTCGGCACCGTTTGCTGTGATATCTGTAAACTCGGGATGCCAACGACCTGACACACACTGTGGCATGCGTGCCATCAAATCGGACTCGTAGTTGGCTGGGAAGAAAGGTGTCAGTTGTAGAATATCTTGTTGGAGCACCTCGTCAAGTGGTGATGCTTTGTCGAGATTCTTCACTGCCAGCATCTGACGGAAGATACGATCCACATCGCCCTTAGGGTCGAGTACTGCTACGTTCTTACGTCCTACCACAATCAGACTATTGCCTTTCTCCTGACAGTCGTTCACACACGTCAGCACATCTTCCTTGGGGATAGCCTGACAAGTCACCAGTTTGTCGCCTACATAGCAGAGTGCACCATTGGTGGTGATATAGCCGTCGATAAGTGAATCGATGGCACCCAGATTGGTGATGATGAGCGGTGGCCTTCCTGTGGCGATATATACGCGCGAGCCATTAGCCTTTGCCTGTGTCAGCGCCTTGATGGTGGACTGTGGTATCTCGTGGGTCTTGAAACTGACGAGTGTTCCATCTATATCGAAGAATAATGCGTATTTCTGTGTCATTTTCTACGGTTCCTTTTTTTGCGTTTAGGCTTGATGTCATCTTCCCCAAGTGCATCGAGCATCGACATCTGTTTTTCGTGCAGGTAGTTGTCAACGGTATAGCCTGACTCTGCAATCTTTACGAGCAGATAGCGACGAGAGAGCCATGCTTGTTTGAGATCAGGTAGTGTATTGTTGAGGCGTCGCGCGGCTTGCTTGTTCTGCGTCTCTATCTTTGCGCTGAGTTCAATGGGCTTACTGAGAATGTCGCGCAACTGATTGGCAAAATACTCGGCACTGCGCATCACTCGGTCGAGGAACTCGGCATCGTGAAGGGCTTCGTATGACATAGCCTGAATTTTCTGTTGCCATTTACCTGCCACGTCAAGAACGTGTTGTCGCAAATCCAGAAGAGCCTGGTCGTGCAACTGTTTCAGGGAGGCATGACTATGGAAGAAGTATTCTGCGAAGATACGTACCATCGTCTCTTGCAGGGCGAAGATAGATCGGAAATCAAAGAGTTGTAGTAACAGGTAGCGCTCGTACTCCTGTTTGAGCAGGGGCAACTGGCAGATGCTGCGCTCGGCCTCGTACTCCTGTTGGGCGATATAGGAATCCACCCGTTCGTCATTGATGATGGCACGTCCTTCTAGGGGCGTGGCAAGAACCAGTCCCTCGAGGGAGCGGCAGCGGCTCAAGGCAACATATACCTGACCGGGGGCAAAACTCTGGTTGGCATCGATGATGGCCCGGTCGAAGGTTAGTCCCTGACTCTTATGAATGGTGATGGCCCATGCCAGTCGCAAGGGAAGTTGCTTGAAAGTGCCCTGTACCTCGGCCTCGATCTCGCGCGTTTTCTCATTCAGTGTGTAGCGTGTATTCTCCCATTCCTGCGGTTCCACCTCAATAGCCTCATCATCGCCCTCGCAATAGACGGTCAGTCGATTATCGGTGGCCTCTATGACACGTCCGATACGTCCGTTGTAATATTTGTGTTCGCCAGAGGGGTCGTTCTTCACAAACATGACCTGTGCACCTTCCTTCAACACAAGTGCTTCGGCAGTAGGATAGGAATAGTCGGGGAAGGTGCCCTTGATTTCTGCACGATAAGTATAGGAAGGTCCAGACAGTTTCTGCAACTCCGACTCATTATAGAAATTTGCGAGGTTATTATGTGTGGTCAAACGGATATAACCATTTTCTCCTGTCACCTGAGAGGGGATGGCAAGATTTCTTTCGTTCAGTTTTGCTAATGCCTCGGCCGACGGATGTCCGTTGCGTACCTCATTTAATATATTGATAAACGAGGCATCTTGCTGACGATAGACATGTTCCAACTGGATAGTCACATAATCGATTTGTTGGAGCGCCTTTGAACCAAAGAAGTAGGGCGTGTCGTAATAAGGCTTCAGCATCCGCTCGTCCTCGGGTGTGACGACAGGTGTCAGTTGTGCCAGGTCGCCTATCATCAGTAACTGTAGACCACCAAAGGGGAGGTTATGCTCGCGGAAACGACGTAGGACGGCATCGATGGCATCAAGCAAATCGGCGCGTACCATCGATATCTCGTCAATGATTAACAGGTCTATCGAAGCAATGATCTTGCGTTTCTCACGACTGAAGTCAAATTTACTCTCTACCTTGGCGCCTGGTACGTAGGGCGAGAAAGGTAATTGGAAGAAAGAGTGGATGGTCACGCCTCCCGCATTGATGGCAGCCACACCCGTGGGTGCCACCACGATGGGACGTTTCCTTGAGCCCGCCATCACCTCCTTGAGGAATGTCGTCTTTCCAGTTCCTGCCTTACCAGTCAAAAAAATGCTGCGCCCCGTGTTCTCGATGAAGTCCCACGCGTTGCGCAGCTCGTTATTTTGTTCCATCAACTTGTATCTGTCAATTTGCGGATACAAAATTACGAAGAAAATATGAATTATGGTTCGTTTGTTGTCAGTTTTTCTCAGAATTATTAATACGCCATTTCGTGGACGCCTTTAACGGCTCTACCACTGGGGTCATTCAAATTCTTGAAAGCAGCATCCCATTCCAGGGCGATGGCTGTAGAGCAAGCCACAGATGCCTCACTGGGTACGCTCATGGCAGCAGAATCGCTGGGGAAATGCTCAGCGAAGATAGCGCGATAATAGTATTCTTCCTTGTTCTTTGGTGGGTTGATAGGGAACCGTTCTGCAGCATGTGCCATCTGTTCGTCAGTGACAGCCTCGGAGGTAATCTGTTTCAAAGTGTCAATCCATGAGTAGCCCACGCCATCGCTGAACTGTTCCTTCTGGCGCCATGCTACCTCTTCAGGCAGCATATCTGCAAAGGCTTCACGAACGATTTTCTTTTCCATCGTCTTACCCGGACACATCTTGGCCTCTGGGTTAGTACGCATGGCTACGTCGAGGAATTCCTTGTCAAGGAAGGGCACACGACCCTCCACACCCCAGGCCGACAGACTCTTGTTGGCACGGAGACAGTCGTACATATAGAGTTTTGAAAGCTTGCGTACGGTCTCCTCATGGAAGTCCTTTGCCGATGGCGCTTTATGGAAATAGAGGTAGCCACCGAAGATCTCGTCGGCACCCTCGCCACTGAGCACCATCTTGATACCCATCGACTTGATGACACGCGCCAGCAGATACATGGGTGTTGAGGCGCGGACCGTGGTGACGTCGTAGGTCTCGATGAAATAGATGACATCACGGATGGCATCCAGACCCTCCTGGATGGTATAGTTGATCTCATGGTGAACCGTACCGATATGGTCGGCCACAAGTTTCGCCTTGGCAAGGTCGGGAGCACCCTTCAAGCCCACTGCAAACGAGTGCAGGCGGGGCCAGTAAGCCTTTGTTTTTGAGTCGTCCTCGATACGCATCTCGGAATATTTCTCGGCGATGGCCGAGATGACCGAGGAGTCGAGTCCGCCAGAGAGTAATACACCATAGGGTACGTCAGACATCAGTTGGCGCTTGACGGCATCTTCCAAAGCGTCGTGAACAGCCTCTACAGAGGCAGGATTATCTTTCACGGCATCATATTTGAACCAGTCGCGCTTGTAGTAGCGTTTCATGCCCGGGTCGGCACTCCAATAGTAATGACCGGGCAAGAACGGCTCGTAGTGCTCGCACTGGCCCTCGAGGGCTTTCAGTTCAGAGGCGACATATACCTTGCCATCGGCATCGCAACCGATATAAAGAGGAATGACACCGATGGGATCGCGGGCAATGAGGAACTCGTTGGTTTCCTCATCATAGAGCACGAAGGCAAAGATGCCACTCAGGTCTTCGAGGAAGTCGACACCTTTCTCGCGGTAGAGCGCCAGGATGACCTCACAGTCGCTGCCCGTCTGGAACTCATACTGTCCGGCATAGCGGCGACGGATATCCTGATGGTTGTAGATCTCTCCATTGACAGCCAACACTTGTTTCTTGTCGGGTGAAAACAATGGTTGACCACCTGATTCCGGGTCTACGATACTCAGTCGCTCGTGGGCCAAGATGGCACTCCCTCCAGAATAGATACCACTCCAGTCGGGACCGCGATGACGGATTTTCTGACTCATCTTCAACGCTTGTTCACGCAGCTCGTGTGTCTGCTCCTTGACATTCAATATCGCAACGATTCCGCACATAATCCTATATAATTTTAAATCTCAAACCTTAAACCTTATTTATTGCTCCATGCCTTGATGCGGTCCAGCGCTTCTTCCGTCTTCTCGTGACTGCCGAAGGCCGTGAAGCGCACGTAGCCCTCACCGGCAGGACCGAAGCCCACACCAGGTGTACATACCACGTTGGCCCCATAGAGCAGGTTTTCAAAGAACTGCCAAGAATTGTTACCATCAGGCACGCGCATCCAGATATAGGGCGCGTTCTCGCCGCCATAGACCTCGTAGCCCAGTGAACGCAGGGTGGTGAGCATCTTCTTGGCATTCTGCATATAGTAGTTGATGGTGGCCTTCACCTGTTCCTTACCCTCGGGGGTATAGATAGCCTCGGCGGCACGCTGACTGATATAGCTGGTGCCATTGAACTTCGTGCACTGACGGCGGTACCACAGGGGATTCAAGGGGATGCGCTCACCCGTGAGCGTAGCTGCTGTCAGGTCCTTTGGTACTACTGTATAGCCACAGCGGATACCCGTGAAGCCAGCCGTCTTTGAGTACGAGTGGAACTCGATAGCACATTTGCGTGCACCACGAATCTCATAGATAGAGTGGGGGATGTTGTCGTCCTGGATATAAGCTTGGTAGGCAGCATCGTAGAATATCAGCGCATCATTATGAAGTGCATAGTTGACCCACTTGCGCAGTTCTTCGCGTGTGATGACCATACCCGTTGGGTTGTTGGGATAGCAGAGATAGATAACGTCCACACGACGCTTTGGTATTTGAGGAACAAATCCGTTCTCTGCGTTGCAGGGCATATAGATCACGTTTGACCATTTCCCATCCTCTACCGTTCCAGCACGACCAATCATCACGTTAGAGTCTATATATACGGGATAGATAGGGTCGGTCACACCGATGGAGTTGTCCCAGCGAATCAGTTCCTGAATATTGCCGGTGTCACTCTTAGCACCGTCGTTTACAAAGATCTCGTCGATATCCAGGTGGATGCCACGCGGCAGGAAGTCGTTCTTCAGAATGGCCTCGCGCAGGAAATCGTAGCCCTGTTCCGGACCATAGCCACGGAAGCCCTCGCTGGTGCCCATTTCGTCGGCAGCCTTGTGCATCGCCTCAATCACGGCAGGACACAGCGGCTGGGTGACGTCACCAATACCCATTGAGATGATGTCAGCCTTGGGGTGCATCACTTTGAAGGCATTCACCTTCTTGGCTATATCTGCAAACAAATAGTTGTTTGGTAGTTTCAGAAAATGTTCGTTAACTAATGCCATATTATCAATTCATAATTCTTAATTCATAATTCTTTTAGTCGCTACGCTTTGTAAAAGCGCTAAAGCGATTACATAATTCGACTTCTCCGTCGAAGACGAACTCGGCAGGACCAGTCATGTAAACATGATTGTCCTCCTCGCACCACTCAATGCTGAGTGTGCCACCATCCATGATGATATTTGTTTTTCGTCCTGCTCTGTCTGTGAGAAAGGCTGCTACTGCGGTGGCACAAGCACCTGTGCCGCAGGCTTGTGTGATACCGCTGCCTCGTTCCCAGACGCGAGTTCGGATACCGCCCTCCTGTTCCTCCGAAGGCGGGATGATTTTTGCGAACTCAATGTTGCAGCGTTGAGGAAAAGCGGGATGATGCTCAAGGGCGTGACCAGTCTCGCCAACCTGATCTACATTGTCCGTAAAGATAACGTAGTGAGGATTGCCCATTGATACGAACGTCCCTAAATTTAGGCCTCTAGAAGCGATAAACTGCGACGTGTCCTCTAAGATAGGTTCGCCCATGTCTACAGTAACACTTTTCACTATGCTGTTCTCAATATGCAGTAGAAGTGTTTTTATGCCAGAAAGCGTTAGCAGGCGAATCTTGGACTTGTCTGTCGCCCCCCGTTCATACAGGTATTTACCTATGCATCGACTGGCATTGCCACACATCATGGCTTCGCTGCCATCGGCATTAAAGATACGCATGGAATAATCTGCCTCTGGTACAGGCGACTTGTCGATGAGAACCAATCCGTCAGAGCCGATACCCTTATGCCGGTCGCTCCATTTGATGGCAGCCTCCTTGGGATCATCAATTGGATGCTGCGCTACATTTACGTAAATGTAGTCGTTGCCACAACCGTGCATCTTGGTGAAAGGTATCTTACTCATGTGTTGTCTTTTTTATTTATCGCATGCAAAGGTAATGCAAAATGGTAGGATATAGAAACAAACCAATTGCTTTTAGTGGTAAAAAACAACAAAAAGTATCAAATTGAAAATATTTTGTTAGACAAATAGTGCATTTTGATATTTCTTGCTCGTTAAATACTGTTTTTTTGTAACAGATTGAAAGTTTACCAACAGCTCAAGGCTCCTTTCTTCAGTTTCAGTGTTTGTTGCTGACCGTTGACTTGTAGCTTTACCGTGCAGGGTTGTTGGGCGGTAAGCGTCAGTTTGGTAACTTGTTTGTTTTTCCATGTCATATCCACTGTGATACCACCGCGAGCCCGGATACCGCTGACGGAACCATCCTTCCAGTTATCCGGTAGGGCAGGAAGGAGTTCGATGGTGGTGAGGGGAGAACCCTCGCCCACTGAGTAATCACTCTGCATGAGCATCTCGATGACACCGGCGCAGCCCCCGAAGTTTCCGTCAATCTGAAATGGTGAATGGGCATCCAGAAGATTAGGATAGGTACCTCCACCACGACGGGCATCAGGTCCACGATAGCCATCAGGACTAACATAGCTGAGCAGTTTGCGATAGATATGATAGGCATTCTTGGCGTCATGGAGTCGAGCGTAGAGGTTGACACGCCAGCCTGTGCTCCATCCTGTGGTTTGGTCGCCCTTGAGTTCGAGGGTACGCAAGGCAGCACGATGGATAGCCTCTTTGGTGTTCACACCATCGTCGAGGTGATGACCAGGATAGACGCCAAAGAGGTGACTTTGGTGACGATGGTGCGGGTCTTCATCTTCCCAGTCATAGAACCACTCTTGAAGATTGCCCTTGTGACCTATCTTGTAAGGCTGTAGGCGGGCAAGGGCCTTATTGGCCTCAACCACAAAATCCTCATCACATCTCAGTATGACAGCGGCATCACGCGCATCGGTA
>JAEEGG010007916.1_pt1 | contig 24294 bp, 19 predicted proteins | sample 9134161 | NCBI WGS metagenome assembly JAEEGG01 (sample SAMN16246543, study PRJNA631951) | gut metagenome | biome: gut microbiome; feature: rumen; material: CR-attached | host: Bos | place: Iran: Karaj | collected 2018-10
GACAATTAGGTTACTTAATATCGGAATCTTTCCGTGGATGGAAGCAGCACCGCACGGTGATCCTCCCGTCCCTTTTGACGATTTTCTTGTGCTCGCTCCTTTTGGCGGCGTCCTTTACGGCTTTAGGTGTTTCGTTCAAGCTCATCTCTGCGGAGAAATCCCTGTACGTCATCGAGGCTTTCTTGAACGAAAACGTTCCTGCCGATTCCGTTGCGGCTATCCAGACGCGGCTTATGCATACGCGCCATGTGGAGTCGGTGTCGTTCGTGAGTGCCGATTCTGCGCTGGCGGATTTCCGCAACCATTTTTCGCCGGACATGCTGGAACTTGTCGAAGGGAACCCCATCCCGGCATTTTTCCGGGTGTCGCTGAGCAGCGAGGCTCGTAACCCGCAGGACCTTTCCGAAGTGCGCCATGCGATTGCGGAAGAATCGTATTTTGAAGAAGTCCAGGCTCCGATAGAGTGGGCCACGCGCATTGCAACTTGGAAATTCAAAATGATTTTCTGGCCGGTTTGCGTGAGCATTCTTTTGCTTATCGCGCTTTCGCTCATCATTTGCAACTCGGTGCGCCTATCGCTTTTGTCTCGCAAGCTCTTGGTCGAAAACATGAAGTACGCCGGTGGCAGTTACATGTTCATCGAGTTCCCGTTCGTGCTGGAAGGGGCGGCTCAGGGATTTGTCGGAAGCGGTGTTGCGATTATCTTGCTTGGCCTTGTGATTAAGTCGGTCGTGCAAACGTTCCCGATTGCGGCAAGCGGCGTTACGTATTTTGGAATCGTCGCCCTTTTTACGGTGCTTCTCGAAACGACTCTTGCGGGCTACTTTAGTTTCCGCACGGTGCGCAGTTTCTTGTTCGAAAAGAAAGGTGAGCAAGACTAATGCGCCTTGTTTCTCGATGGTTGCCTTTCTTGAGTTTCGTTTTTGCCGTTGTGGCTTTTGCGGCTGTTTCTGCAGTTGCGGCTCCCAAGAAGACGGATGCCCAGATTGACGAACAAAAGAATGCACTGAAAAAGCTCGAAGTCGATTTGGCAAAAAAACGCGAGGAACTTGCAGTGCTTGAGACCGAAGAAAAAGGTGTCTTGAACACGATTTCTCTTTTGGACCAGAACTTGAACCGCACACGTTCGTACTTGTCCGCACTTTCGAAAAACGAAGATATGCTGCAAGATGCGGTGAAGCAGTTGGTGCTCGATATTGACTCGCTGGACCACAAAATCAAGGACCGCAAACGCGCCATGCGAAAGCGAATAAGGAATTTGTATGTACATGGCCGTAGTAGCGATGCCGAAATTTTATTTGAACTCTTGACCAAGAACGGTAATCCGGAGCGTGAAGTCTATTGGGTCCATCACTTGCTTTCCCGTGACCGCGAAAACGTAGAAACGCTCCGCAGTCTTGTTGCGGAACGCACGCAAAAGCAACAGGCCCAAGAAAAAAATTTGGCGGAACTCACGAGACTGCGCTCCCGCAAGGCGGTCGAAGAACGCAGCCTTGTGGCCCAGATGAACGGACAGTCGCGTGTTCTCAATTCCCTCAAGCAGGACAAGGCTTTGCAACGCATGGCCCTCAAGGAATTTGAACGCAACCAGAAGACGATGCTCGCTCTCTTGAAAAAGCTCGAAGAGCGCCGCAAGCGCGAAATCGAAGAAGCGAAAAAAGCCGAAGCGGCCCGCCTTGCCGCCCTCAAGAAAAAGGAACGCGAAGCCGAGAAAAAGCGCCAAGCCGAAAAGAAACGCGAAGCGGAAAAGAGCCGCCAGAGCGAAACGGCGAAAAAGACGGTTCAGGCATTGCCGTTCAAAGGTCCCAAGTGCATGCCCATGGAAGGCCCCATCATCAGCGAATACGGATTGCAGGAACACCCGGTGCTCCATATCATGACGCGTAACCTGGGTGTCGAAATCCGCGGAAAACGAGGCGGTCGCATTCGTGCCGCCGCTGCCGGAACCGTGGCGATGGTCTCCGAAATTGATGGTCGCGGCCCCTCTGTTATCATTGAACACGAGGATGGAACCTATACAGTCTATGGTCACATGAAAGCAATTCATGTCCAAGAGGGCAAAAGTGTCAAGAAATGCGAGGAAATTGGAGAAGTGGGCGATATCGCATCGTTAAATGGAATTAAATTGTACTTTCAAGTAAGCGAAGGGACTCAGACTGTAGATCCCTTGCAATGGTTGAAACAAAAATGATTGAATATCGCTTGAATGGTCCTTCTTCCCAGGAACGAATCCGCATTCGTCTTATGTCGGCGTTGCGTGAAAATCGGTTTCCGCAGTCGATTCTTATCGACGGTCCTGTAGGCATTGGCAAAAAGGCCTTGGCGATGGAAATTGCACAGGCGCTTCAGTGTACGAATGCGAGCGTTCGTCCCTGCGGAAAATGCTTCGGCTGCAAGATGGCTGCCGATACCGGTGTGACGGACAACTGGGTCGTGCCGATGGAGGCGAAAGAAGCAAGTGCCCGCAATGCATCCGATGTCTCCGCCGGGAGTTCCGCAAAGACTATCCAGGATTTTAAGCAGGCCTACATCGAAGAGATTACGAAGAACCCGTACCGCGTCGATATTTTCAGTGCAGGCGCTCTTATTTCGGTGGAACTCATCCGCACGATGACAGCCTCCTTTGCGATGAAGGGCGACCGCGTCCGCGTGGTGATTATTGCGGAGGCCGACCGCATGAACGATTCTGCGGCAAACGCATTCCTCAAGACGCTCGAAGAAGTCCCTCCGAACACGTACTTCATCCTCACGACTTCATCCCGCGAAAAGCTTTTGCAGACCATCCGTTCGCGTTGCTTGGCGCTCCACTTGCCGCCCCTCACGGACGATGAAGTTCGCAAGGAAGCTGCCCGCGTGGGCGGCGAAGAATTTGACGAATCGTCCTTGACTGATGATGTGGTGGGACTTGCGGTGGGTTCTCCCGGCATGGCTCTTTACTATGCGGAGCATGCGAAGGCTTGGTGCTCTCTCTCTGTCGATTTTATCGAGAAATCGCTTTCGCAAGATTACACGGACTTGTTCTTTGAACTTGATGATTCCGGACTTGAAGACCCGGCTATAGTGAACCGTTTCTTGGAAGTGCTGTCGTTCTTGATTGCGGACTTGTTGCGCAAACAGTCGGGCGCTCCGCTCCGCATTCCGGATGCGACGAGCCGCGTGAACCTCGAACGCTACCCGCAGGTAGGGGCTTCTGCCTTGGAACTTGGGCTTGTGTGCGTCCAGGAAACGATGTCGCAAATTGCCTCAAGACGAATGGCGGCGGTGATGTGCCTCCAGAATCTTGCCATGAAACTTTTTGAAGGCTACAAGTAAAATGGAAGATCTTGTCGCCTCAACTTTGTCCTCTACGTTAAAGATTCCGCATGCGGTGGCGAGGTTCCTCGTTTCGCGTGGCATCAAGACGGTGGCCGATGCGTACCACATGCTGTGTTCCAGCGAATGCGATGTGCACGACCCGTTCCTCATGATGGGTATGGACAAGGCTGTGGAATGGATTCTCGCGGTCCGCGAACGCGGCGAGCGTGTGTTCATTTTTGGCGATTACGACTTGGACGGTATGACCTCGGTCACACTTTTGACGCGTTGCCTCAAAATGGTGGGCGTCGAATCGGAATGGCGACTGCCAAACCGCTTTGGCGACGGCTACGGCCTTTCTGTTGCTGCCGTGGATGAAATGTACGCTGCCGGCGCTCGTAACTTGATTACCGTGGATACCGGCATTACTGCGAATGTGGAAATCGCATACGCCAAGCAACTGGGCATGGCGGTCATGGTCATGGACCATCACCAACCGTCGGGCGACGGACTGCCTGTGAGCGACGTGCTTTTGGATCCGCACCAGGATGGCGACGATTACCCGAATCCAGAACTTTGCGGTGTCGGTGTTTCGTATAAGTTTATTTGTGCCTTGTTCAGCCGCCTCGGGAAGCCCGCCCCTGTAGAATATTTGGACTTGGTCGCTCTCGGGACGCTTGCGGACTTGGTGCAGATGACTCCCGAAAACCGCTTCTTTACGCGTTCGGGGCTTGAATGCTTGAAGAATAGCCGCTGGCCCGGTGTGCAAGAGATGTACGCCTCCCTCATGAAACCGCACAGCTGCGTGGGCGGCATTGACGTGATGTACAAGCTCGCTCCGCTCCTTAACGCTCCTGGCCGCATGGAACGCCCGGACCCGGCGCTTAAACTTCTTTTGTGCGAAAATAAGAGCGAGGCTCCGCAGCTTCTGGAAGAACTCAAAAAGTGGAACACGCTCCGCAAGGAAAAAGAAGCTGAAATTACCGGAATGGCGATGGAGCAGGTAAAATCCCTTTACGGTGATACCATCCCGACGGTCATTGTGGTTGCCGGTGAAAATTGGCATGTGGGCGTGATTGGCATCGTCGCGGCAAAGCTTGCGCAGGAATTCCATAGGCCGTCTGCGGTGCTTTCGATTATCGACGGCATGGCGCATGCGAGTGCACGTGCTGTTCCCGGATTCAACTGGCACAAGGCCTTGTTCGAAAGCCGTGAACTGTTCGACCGTTGGGGCGGCCATGCGAACGCGGCGGGCTTTTCGCTTGTAGCTGAAAAAATAGAAGAACTGCGCGGTCGCTTGCTGCAATCGGCTGCAGACCAAGGCTATACGGGCGAAATCATCGACGAGGATGAATCGTACCCTTACGACATCAAGATTGCACTGCGCGAATTGACCGTAGAAACGCGAGTCCCGAGCGGAAGGTTCCCTATCCGGGAGCGTTCGCTTCTCGAATTCATCGATTTGCTCGAACCGTTTGGCGGCAACTTCCCGTACCCGGCATTCCGTGCGGAAGGCGTTACCGTACATCGCGTCCGTGAGCTGCGTGGCGGCCATTTGCAGATGGAAATTTCACAGGCGGGGAGTGCCGTATTCCCGGCAATCGCTTTTGGACTGCGCAAGAGCAAGGCTTTGCTTGGGCGTTCCCGCCCGGTGACGGTCGTTTTTGAACCCATCTGGAATTACTACAACAACACCAAGACGGTGCAGCTTTGCATCAAGTCCATCGAGTAGGCCATGCTGAAACGTAATGCTCCTATGTTCGCTTTTATGCTCGTCTTTGTGGCGGTGCTGTACTTTGTCTATAGCATCCCTCGTTACGAACCCATCGTAGAAGTTGAAGAAGAAAAAAAAGAGGACGTTGTTGAGGAGTCATTTAACGGGCGCGTGGAGATGCCTTCCATTGATGAAATTTATGTGATTGAAAATACCGCAGGACGTGATTTGAATAAAATTGCCGTTTTTTTGAATGGGCGTGCTGCCGGATTGCATTATCTTTCATCGGAGTATTTCAAAAAATTCAAGGCACACCACAAAAACAATAGGGCCGCGAAGTCCGATGACGACGTGTTCCTTGGACTTCACCTCACGCTCGATAGCCTTGGACGTTTTAATGAGCCGAAAATCATGTTCTCGGATTCCGACAACGAGGTCTTTACGGTAAAGCTGCTAAAGCACGTCGAATACTTTTGGCGGCTTCCGCCTAGCAAGCAAGGCAAGCTCGAAATGTGGATTCCTATCCGCTTCCATGCCAATTAGACGGAAAAATTATCTTATATTTCGCTTTCTTTTTTTCATTTTTTTTTGTTTTTCTACACAATTGTTCACTAGAAAAACGCTTTTTTACTAAAAAAATGAATGTTTTATGATTTTTTGCACGCATTTAGTGCAATTTGAAACTATTTTTAGGGTGCAAATTACGAGAATACTCCAATATATAATAATATTGTATATTGGGTTTGCAGTGTAATTATTGAGGAAAAAATGGAACTAACAAAATCGCAGGAACGCCGCTTAGCATTTGTCGCTAGCCTCTTGAGCTTGAACCCTAACGACCCGAACGATAGAATCAAGGCACTCCGGCATCTGAACCTAGATGAAAATGGATGCTTCCACGGCTTCCAGTATTCACAGGGCTTTATGGAATTCTTCATCTTCTTGGACGAAGATACTCCGCTCGAAAAGGTTGTCGCACACTTGAACGCCGACCTGAAGCAGCTCCAGATAGCCGTGTTCCGCACCAGCGATCCGACGAACCCGTTCTTCCTCTCGCTGCGCGAAGAAGCCGACCCGTGGGCGGTGAATAAGATTACCGACGAAGAAACCGAAGAGGACGAAAATACTCCTGCAAGCCGTCCGTACATGGAAACTTTGGAAATCACGGTGCTTCGTACCCGCGCAAGCCGCGACATTACGGACTCCGAACTTGAACGTACGCTCAAGGACATGCGCAGAAAGCTCCTGCTCTGGAAGACCGACGTCAAGGCGAAGCTCGAAATCATTGCTGAACACGACGACCTCACTCGTGATTTCCGCAGCGCAGATGACAAACTTGAAATCGAGATGGACTCCGAACCGCTCCACCTCACTAGCGACCACGGCGAGCTTTTCCTCGGCTTCTGCCCGATCCGCACGATTTTTGACTACCATGTAGCATTGGGCAAGCGCCTCAAGACCAAGCACAACATGGCGATTGTAAGCTCCAACATTCGTACTTACCTGGGCAACCTCACCCATACGAACGCTGCTCTTATTGATGCTTTCCAGACGATGGAACGCAATGATGACAAGAACGTGAATGTCGATGACTTCCCGTTCCTCCACAACGGCATGACGCTCACGGGCGACGATCTTCGACTCAAGGACCGCGATGGCAAGAAGGTGCTCTTCATCGAACGCCCGAAGATCATCAACGGTGCCCAGTCTCTCTTCACGTACGAACAGTACGCCAAGAAGAGCAAGAAGCCTGTGAATCCGCAGGTGCTGGTGAAGGTCGTGGTGCCGTATCAGGGTGCTGACAACTTCCTCAACCAGGTGACGATGGCGAACAACCGCCAGAACCCGGTGTTCAGCTACCATCTGCGTGCGGCGGACGACCTGCAGTTCTTCATTTGGCAGCGCTACCAGGAAGAAGGCTTTACCTACGTCTATAAGGACGGTGTGCGCCTCAAGGCCCGCACCCGCAAGCTCGAAGTGCGTATGCGTCCGGAACTTGCAAAGACCTTGTTCATGATGGATGGCAAGCTCAGCGAATGCCGCTCCAGCGACTGCATCTTCGACAAGGAAACGCTCTACCAGCGCTGCTTCGGTGCGTTTGTGCGCGTCGCTCCTGAAAAGGAAAAAGAATTCGTCCGCAAGACCATTGCATTCACGAAGGCCTGGCAGCTCCTCAGCCGCTTGCCGATTAAGATCCGCAAGGTCACTCCGGGCAAGGGTGTCTCCATCGAAGCGAACGACGATAACCCGTTGACCCGCATCACGTGGAACGGCCGCCTTGAAGACAAGTTTATCTTCCGCAGTGCCGTGAAGGACCTCGTGGTCGCTCTCGCACTCCGCCACTGGCTCATCTACGGCAACCCGATTCAGGACTTTGAATGGCTCGTCGAAAACGAACTCAACTTCAACGATTCCATTCTCAAGTACGCCTCCCGCATTTACACGGACGACTTGAAGAACATCTTGATTTCTGAATTCAAGGACAACTCCAACTACTACGACACCATCACGACGATCGACAAGGATTCTGGCGAATCTGTGGAACGCCGCTTGTGGAAGGGCTTCTCGAACACCGCGACTTACGATAAGATGATGGACCTTCTGTGCAAGAAGAATCCGGCTTGGGAAAAGTGCCGCGGCGGCATCGAGGTATTCCTCTAATTTATCCTTTAAAGGTCTAGAAACTGATTTAGAAGCGCACTCGCAAAAACGGGTGTGTTTCTTTTTTTCTATGTTATCGGTGTTAATTTTGAATGTCATGTTTTTGTATTTTGTGACCGTTGCGTTTTAGAAAGTTTTTTAAATCCGCCCTTTGGGGTTTTGCTGCTTGCAGCTTTGTCGCTGTGGGTTCCGTCTGGTCTCAAGACGGGACGCTTAGCTCGTATGAATCTCTTTTTGACGACGAACTGTTTCAGGATGTTCCGCCAGTAAGCACCGCTTCGACGGCGGTGTCGTCTGCGGCTACGGCTCCGCCTGTTTCTTCTACAGCTCCGCTTTCTTCTGCGGCGAAATCGTCGGCTTCCGTTCCTGTGAAGTTGTCGTCGGCTGTTGAAGTTCCGCGCTCTTCGGCGGCTCCGGTAACATCGTCTGTGACCGTGCAGTCTTCGTCTTCGGCGAAAACATCACCTGCGAGTTCGTCTGCGGTTGTGCAATCTTCGGCGGATGTCGCGGTATCGTCTGCTTCCGCTCCGGTGGCTGTTCCGCTTTCGTCATCTGAACCGTCTGTGGCGGTTTCGTCTGCTTCCGTTCCTGTATCTTCTGCGAATGTTGTTGCATTGTCTTCGGCTCGTTCTTCGTCATCGGTAACGCCAATGTCGTCGGAACGTGCAACTGTAGAGGTCGCTTCTGCAAAGGATGAGGCGAGCGATGTATCCGAAGTCCGTTCGGACGAATGGGCTCCGGCTATCAAGTATTTCCCTGTGCCGAAATCCACGTCCCCGCTAGATGGTCTCTTGCCGCTGGGCGGTATCGGTATGCGTCCGGGACTCATGAATACGTCCAAGGGGCAGCTCTTTACTCATGACATTGACGTGGCCACCCGTGAAATCGACGTGTCCGAAAAACGCGTGAATTCGACGACCCGTACCGATACGACAGTGCTTTGGACTTCGCATTATCCAGAACTTGCAGATTACGTCTCGGACATGTACGAAGTGGGCCGCAAGCGTCTTTGGCTCAATGGCCTTATCGGGCAGAACGACGGCGGCTACGAAGCTCCTGAAACGGGTTCTGTTTTTGATATCACGATTCCGGTGAACATGCCTGCGTGGATGAAGGACTTCGGTTTCAACAAGCCGAAGCTCATGCTGAAGGGAACGATGGACGTCCGCTTCAAGGGCTATGGCGAAAAGGACGATGCCGAGGGCAGCACCAAGACGAGCCTCTGGCCTTCTCCGTCGCTGGACTACAATCCGAGCTTCATGGTCGAAGGAAAGATTGGACCGTACATCACGGTCGAAATCAAGAATGTCGATGAAGGGCTCGGTTCGCAGAATGAGATCCGCGTCGTTTATGAGGAATCGTTCAAGGGTGAATTCGAAGACTACATCTTGCAGAGAGTCGAAGCGGGTACTACGAACTTGTCGCTTGCGGGTACTGAATTTACGGGTTATTCTGAAAACCACCAGGGACTTTTCGGTATCAAGGCGGACTGGAAACTCGGCGACTGGAAGCTGACGACGATTGCATCGCAGGATGGTGGCGAACAGGAAGAGTATTCCATCAAGGCGAACGAATCGACGACTGAATTCCAGGTGACGGACAAGCAGTTCTTGACGTACCGTTATTACTTCTTGAACCACGAGGCGAGGAACGCCTACATCAATGCCGGTATTGCCGGTCGTTCGACATCGAATTACAAAGCACCGCTTTTGAAGTTGTACAAGAGAAGTGCGATGAACACTTCCGCCGATGTCATTGAAAAAGTCACGGTCGTTTATAAGACACCGCAGGGCAATGAAATCCGTAAGACTGTCGATCGCATGGTGGAAATGCCATCGGATGATTATAAGTATGATGAAAGAACGGGTATCATTAAAATAAACGGTATTACTCGCAATACACTTATCGCCGCTAGTTGGAGTGGTGATGGTACAAACCGCCAAAAAACGACTTTGCGCGATGGGGACGAGGCTGTCCTTATCCAATGGGACGCGACGCTTTCAGAATTGACGGACATCGACAAACTGATGCTTCGTAACGTGTATTCCATCGGCATTTCGGATGCGAGTGCAAACAACTTTGTGCTCCGCATGAAAAACAAGTCCGGCATTTCGGGCAGTTATCTGAAAACGCTGGGTCTTGCGGATACGACGACCGGAACTCCGCTAGTAAGCGATGCAACCATATTTACGAAGGATGCTTCAGGGAGTTACACCGGTGAAATGTGGCTGCCCTGTAAGCCTCTTAGTCAATATTCAGGTCCGAATGCTGCGGAACGAGCCCGTGCCAACTGTTTGGAGCCGTTGCGCAACTTGGATTCAAGTGCAGCGATGGCGCAACTTTATACGTTGCCAGTTTATAATCTGAACCGCTTCTCGAGTTTGTACTACTTCGAATCCGTGGGCAAGCGCCGTAATTCCATGATTAGCGTGCGTGATCCGAATTCGAGCTATTCCGTCAATAGCGGAAGCTGTATGGATATTTCGCCGGGTTCCGAAAAGGTGACTGCCGGTTCTACAACGCTTATCCGTGGTACGGACTACGAAGTCAACTACGAACTCGGGCAGATTGAACTTTTGAGCGAACGTGCCCTGGACCCGAACAAAGAAATCAAGGTCAAGTTCGAATGCGAACCGATGTTCGAGGTGGATAACAAACTGCTTTTGGGTGCACGTGCGGAATTGCCACTTGACTTGTACGGCTTTGGCGCTGGTTCTGTCTTTGGCATTACCGCTCTTTATAGGAGCCAGAGCACGACCGCCGAAGTCCCGACGCTTGGTAACGAACCGTATTCCAGTTTCCTCTGGGGTTTTAACGTCCGCTTGCAAGATACCGTAAAGGCTCTTACGGACTTGGTGAATGCGATTCCCGGCATCAACACGACGGCTTCGTCGAGCTGGCGAGTCGAGGCGGAATTTGCCGGTAGCCGCCACAATGCGAACACGAGCAAGAACAAGACCGCCCTTGTCGAAGACTTTGAATCAACGGCGACAGGCCTTGTGTATCCGTTGTCCAGACAGTCCTGGTACCAGGCGTCTCCGCCAGGTGGTACAGATTCGACAATTCTGACCTATATCGAAAATCAGGATTTCAAGCACCAAGGTGAGTTTATTTGGCATAGCAACAATACGGAATTGTACAAGTACATTTACGATAACGTAGGCAACTCCGATGTCGATAACCAGCATTTGACCGTGCTCAAGATGACGCTTCGTCCGAACGATAATTTGATGGGCAATTCATGGGGTGGTATCATGCGCCCGAATAGCTCGTATTATCAAGACATGAGCGAAATGAAGTACATTGAAGTGGTCGCCCGAGGTAATTCCGGTTCCATTTTCATTGACTTGGGCCTTATCAGCGAAGACCTCTCGATTAGCGGTGAAGCTCCGAATGGCGAATACAATGGTGAAAACGATATTGGCATGACGACGGCAAGGCATGACCGTGGTCTCGATAATAGAACTGGTACCGATGAATACAGAATTGAATGGGATTGCCGCGTTCCTGGATGCCAGTCGAAGGTTATTAACGCAACGTCTGTCGATGCTGCTACGAACGATATCGCCCGAGACAACTTTAAGGACTTGGACGAAGAAACGGACCCGCCTGTAAACATTAACGGAACCGAAGGTAACTTGGGTGAACGCGCTTACGATACGGAAGATATCAATAGGAACGGCTCTCTTGATACGGACATTAACTTTGTGCGTTACCGCATTGACCTTTCGAGCACGGACAAGGCTGAATTTGAAGAATTGAGGAATGGCTGGCGTAGGTGGCGTATCCCGTTGAACCAATACGATACGATTGTTTCTCCGACGGGAAGCAGCTACAGGGATATTTTGACGGAATCTCAGTTTACCCGTGTGTGGTTGGGTCGTTTGGGACCGGGCGTTTCCGAAGCGAAGGTGCAGATTGTAAGTCTTGCCGTGCTTGGCAACGCTTGGGAAGAAACGACTGTCGCTGACCTCTATCGTACGACATCGAATGAAAATTCCCAGATTGTCGAAGTGAACGGTGTTGAAAAACGCATCACTGAATCCGTCGATTCACACGATACGACGTACATCAAGGTTTCTACTATCAACAATCGCGAAAATGCAAATTCGTACTTCAAGTCTCCGAATACAATTACGGAACGCGATGCGGATTCGAACGCCCCGCTCAAGGAAACTGCACTTGTTCTGGATTACCACAACATGAGCCCTGGCCAGGAAGTGGGTGTGACTCGCTTGTTTGAAACGGATACGAAGAATTTCTCGTCTTACAAGTCCTTGAAAATGGAAATCCATTACGAAAACAAGGCGAAGACCGCAAAAGAAAAAACGAATGTTCCTGTGCGTTTTGCTTTGCAGTTCGGTGAAGGTTCTATTGACGGTTCCAATGATTACTATGAATGGAGCTTCCGTCCGGTGAATTTGGATATGTCGTCTTGCGATCCGGATCGCCAGCGGGATTGCCATGAACAGAACTGGCTCGATAACGCCTTTGCGATGGATATTGTCGATTTCTCGGACTTGAAGCGTGGCCGCCATCCGCCTTATTTGGAACCAGTCGTGAAAAAGCTTGATGGAAGTCGCGAAGAGCAGCTTCGTCTGGTCGGTAATCCCTCCATTACAAAAGTCGATTGGATCCGCTTTGTGATTATTGCGGATTCATCTGCATCGCCCTCCGATCTTGAAGGTACGTTCTGGGTCAATGATTTGCGTCTCTCTGAAATGGATACGGAATGGGGCTATGCCGCCCGTGTGAACGGTCAGGTGAACTTTGCGGACTTCATTTCTCTTTCAGGTGCGGTTCGTTATCAAGATGGCGACTTTGCGACGCTTTCCAATTCGGGACGTTCCCCGAAGCCGGATCCGGCACAGGCGGCTTCTCAGCTCGATATTTCGGCAGACATTTCCATTGCTCTCAACAAGTTCTTGAACGACTCGCTCGGATACCACATCCCGATGTCGTTCGGTTACCACAGCTCCACGAAACGCCCCTACATGAAGCCTACGGATGACATGATTCTTAGAAAGAGCAGCTTTGTCGATTTGACGGGTGACATGTTCCAAGGCGCGCTTGCCGTGGAATCCGATGACGAAGAAAACAAGTTGAGGGATAATGCTGAATCAAAGGGCTATGAATCTTATGAGCAGGACTTGAGCTTTAGCGTCAGCTACCACAAGGATTACAAGGCGAGGGAAACCAAGTGGGGTGAATTCCTTTCGCAGGCGTTCTTGGAACGTCCGGCACTCAGCTATTCTTACCACCAATCTGAAGGCCGTTCGACGACCTCTGCGGATTCTACGTATTCCTACCATACCATGTTCGAGTATAAACTAGGAACGTTCAGCATGTTCAAGTTCAAGCCGTTCGAAGGACTTGGCAAGTATTCTTGGCTTAAGGATTTATCGAAAACGGAATTTGAACCGTGGCCGCAGACATTCGATTTGACTTTGTTCGACTTTAACTACGTGCGTTACGTGAACCAGACTCGTGATCCGGATTTTGTGGAACCGCAAGTCGATAAGGTGGTGACTTATACTGCCGAACTCAACCACAAGCTGAACATGCGTTGGAACCTCTTGTCGTTCCTTACTTTGAATTACTCCGTGAATATCAAGCGTGACATGTTCGGTGGCGGCGATCGAGAAGCATTCGTCAAAGAAAACTTCTTTACGACATCCGAAGGTGGTCTCTTTGCTAGCGGTTACATTTTTGACCATGACCATTCAGACCGAAAAGTTTATGTGTCACGAGACAGTATTGTGGTTATCCCGATTGATACGATTGCGAAAACGGGGGCTGACGGAAAGCCACAAGCGATTGACATGCAGAATCCGGATTCCTATGAAATCCGTTACGACACGACGGCGTTCTACAAGGTCGATAGCGTTGGGCATCGCCAATATGGCCGTACTTACGGTATTCTCCGCAATGAACGTTCTAGAAACCAGCAGTTCAGGATAAACTTTAATCCTAAACTTATTCCGTTCATCCCGTTCAATATGCAGTTCTCGTCTGATTTTAATCAGCAGAAAAGCATTCCGGATGATTTCAGTTTCTATGACCAGTCCAATATTGCAAAAAATTACTGGACTATTTCGCAGACGAACCGTTTTGAGTTTACGCCGACCTTCAAGATTGTCGAATTGGCGAGTTTGTTCGGTAAGGACAATCCGGTCGCGAGCTTCTTGGAAAAATTGAAATGGCGTGAAATCAAGTTCAACTGGAATGCAAGCACGAACACCGTCGGTGAAAACTTTACGCTTGCCCAGCTGTATGAAGAACAGAAAGTGACTCCGTTCCAATACTACCTCTACGGTTTGGGTCTTGGGGATGGTCGTGGTTTCCGTGGGCTTTGGAACATAATGACGGGCAATATGGGGCTAACCGATCGCGATGACTTTGTCAGCTTTGCCCAGTACAGGAACAAGCATGTGGATACGCTAGTTTATCAAGGCTCTTTCCGCAATGCCGTTTCGCGTTCGTTGCAGATTTCTACGGGTTTCACCTTGCCTATTTGGGATATTGCCGTTTCTGCGGATTTCCAATGGAAAGAGGATTTCTCGCAGTCTCGTGAATATCCGTTGTTCATCGACACGACGACGCTCCTCCCGAAACTTGGTATTGGGATATCTATTCCGAATATTGCGCAGAAAGTGCCGTTCCTCAACAGTTTCCGCAGCGTGAGTCTGAGCCATCGCTTTGACTATAGCCGCACGGTGACGAAGCGCCCGTTCCAGAGTGCCGAAGATTCCTGGGCTAATGTCTGGAACTTCAATCCGTTGATTCGCGTTTCGTTCCTTACGCAGAACAATTTGCGTATTGAAAACAGTGTCCGCATGAAGATTGAATCGACTGATCGCACACCGAAGGATGAAGTAATTTCGGATCCGTGCTGGCCGAATAAGACGGAAGGCAATTGCACCGATACGACAAGCTATTTCCTTGAAACTCCGTGGATACCGACTGCGCTTTACAACGATTTTGCCATTAATGTCGGCGACGACTTTACGATTACGTATCCGCTCAAGCTCAACAAGGGTTTCCAGCTTTGGAAATGGTACTTTAAGCTCAAGAACGATATCGACCTGAAGCTTACCGCCGGATACGATTACAAGAAGACGATTCGCAAGGATTACACTCATGGTGATGACTATGATATGAGAAACCCGGAATCTGGAACGAATGGCATCTATAGGCAATGGGCATACGATTCTGGAATTCCTGAAAACGAAAGGACGATTTACAAGCCAAAACTGTCTATGACGTACCGCTCAGTTCCATCGAGGACTCATGAATGGTTTATCCGTCCGAGTGCATCTTACCAGTTCAACAAGATGGCTTCGCTCAGTTCTTACATCGAGTACAGGCGCATTCACGAAAAGCTGGATGACGAAACGGCTCACGTGCGTCAAATCTTGCAGTTCGAACTCGCTTTGATGCTGAGATTTGACTAGCGGCTTTGGGCTATGAGGTATGGGCTCGTGCTTCGCACGTTGAGGTCGCTTCGCTTTAGGCGTAAGAGTAAAATCTTTGAATTGTCATCCCGGACTCCGTTCCGGGATCTGCTTTAAAAATTTGCTGAGGTTGATTAATGGGTAAGCTGAAAGTCGCAGTCGGTATGAGTGGTGGCGTGGATTCGTCTGTCGCGGCTTTGCTTTTGCAACAGCAGGGCTATGAAGTCGTGGGCGTGACACTCCGCGTGCTGCCCGACGTTGGCGCTCCGGAAACTGCGTTCGATGAAGAAAATGACCCGAGCGTGGTGCGGGCACGTGCGATTGCCGAAAAGCTTGGCATCGAGCATCATGTGGCAAACTGCTCCGACGCTTTTACAGGCGAAGTTTTAAAGCGCTGCCATGCGGATTTTTCGCATGCACGTACGCCGAACCCGTGCTGCTACTGCAATCGCTTTATCAAGTTCGGCTGGATGATGGATTATGCGAAGTCGTTTGGGGCTGACTTTTTAGCGACGGGGCATTATGTGCGTATTGAAGATGTTGACGGCACTCGTAGGCTTATGCGCGGGCGTGATCCAGGCAAGGACCAGAGCTATTTTCTGTTCTGGGTGCCCGATGAACGCCGCAATCACGTGCTTACGCCGCTCGGAACGTACGTGAAAAGCGAAGTCCGCGAAATCGCCGAGCAGAACGGCTTTGTGAACGCCAAGACGGGTGACAGCCAGGATATTTGCTTTGACATCTACGGTTCGCAATACACTGAATTTTTGAAGGACCGCTTTGGCGAAATGACACGCCCGGGCCGTTTTGTGGATGAAAAGGGCAAGGTGTGGAACACGCACGACGGTTTCCACAAATATACGGTGGGGCAGCGCAAGGGACTCGGTGTTGCGATTGGCGTACCTGCGTTCGTGAAGCATGTGGACCCCGCGACGGGAGACATTTTGGTGACGGGTGACAAGTCGTCGGTCTGCTTTGACCGTGTTGAATTGATGAACTGCGAATGGCACGGTGAATCGCGTGCGATTGGTGAAACGTTCCGTGCCGAAGGCATGGTGCGTTACCGCCAGCGTCCCGTGGCTTGCGAAGTGACGATTGTCGATACGGACAAAGCTGTCGCTGTTTTTGACGAACCGCTCTTTGCCGTGACTCCGGGCCAGTGTGCCGTCTTTTACGATGGCGACATGGTCCTCGGTGGCGGACAAATTGTGTAGAGCTTTGAGGTATGGGGTGTGGGGATGGTGCGTTGCACCTCTGAGGTCGCTTCGCTTTGAAACTTGTCATTCCCGGCGCCTGTCTTCGCTTGACGGGGATGATCGGAAATCTCTTTTTTTATTTGGAAAATTTATATTTTAGCTGTAATATGATTCGTTACATTGCAGTAATCCTTTTGCTTGTCTCTTCCTTGTGGGCGAAAACAGAATACTTTATTCTGCCTGTTCAATTGCAGGGCGTTCATGAAGATTATGCAGAAAGAATAACTTCGTTGGTCAAGGAGTATGCCGCTATAGATGGCTATGCCGTTGTCTCCAAAAAAGAAGATTGCGATTACCTGTTGCAAATAAAATTGCTTCGTGAAGAATTCGGTGTTGCCGTTATTTTTGAAAAGCGAAAAAAGAACGATAAAGTTGTATGGTCATACGGACATATCGCCTATACGCCTAACGATTTTATTCCTATTGTGAGCCACGTCTCGCATGAAATAAAGTGATAATTTTGATGATTTCTATAAGAGAAAGTTTGGGCGTATGAATCGAGTTCTTGTTTTGTTTGTACTGTCTTTGTTGCTTGTGGGATGCATGGGCATGAAAGTCCGTGTTTCTGATGGTAGGGCTGATTATTCTATTTATAAAAATGGTTCTTTAGCTTGCTCGCGAAGCGATAACTGCGAAGTTTTTCCATCAGGTGATGCCGTGTATTTAGAAGCCCGCCGAAACAATGTTGTTTATAGTGGCATGGCCGTTTATAGGGAATGCCGCTCTTATGACGGTGCTTCTGGACCGTCGTCAATTTCACCGACAAACAATTTTTTAACTGTTTCTGTTTTGGGTACGGTATCGTTTGCTTCTTGGGCGGCTACGGCTGGCGATTGCCGGGGCTATTTTCCTCTTGAAGTCGTTATCCCCGTCGATCTTAAAGATTCTCTACAGGCGAAGAACTTCCCTTGGGACAAGCCGATAAAGTAACATAACTTTTAAACCGCCAATGACAAGAATTTGCTTGATCCTATCGGTCGCGACGCTCCCTCCAGGATTACGGCTTCAGTAAACCGTTCACTTCCTACCGCTTACTTCCTACTTCCTACTTCCTACTGCCTACTAACCACTAACCACTGTTTACTAACCACTTTATCTCACAATCCCGACTTCGCTGAGTTTCACGAATCCGCGGATTTTTTCGCCGAGGCGGATTTCTGCAAAGTTCCCTTGTTCGCCAACGACTTCGAAACTCGTGCCCTCGGAGAGCGTGTTGAGCGTTTGAGACTTGTCGCTTGGGGCACTTGTGACATCGGCGCTTGAGGCCGTGACGACGCCCGTGATATCTGTTTCAAGCGTATATATCTTGTAGAGGGCGCTTGCTCCGACAGTGCAGAGAATGACGCTCATGCCGAATACAACGCCTGTGCAGATGTTCTTGCCGCGTTCGCCTTTCACAAATCGGCGGGCGATAATCACAAGTGCGATTGCCCAGAAAAGCACAAGCGCGATATTCATTTGTCCTTTGAGCGAAATCGCATGGTGCAAACTCATTAAGCCTTGCAAAATCGGGTTCTCTTCTTCGTCGCCTTCTTTGTCTTTGGTTTTAGTTTGGGCGTAATTCAAGTTGTGCTGGATGTCGTCGTCGCTTGGATGCAAGCGGAGTGCGGACTTGTAATAGAAAATTGCGAAACCGAGCTTGCCGCTGCGGTAATAAGCGTTCCCTAAGTTGTAGTAAAGGTCTGCGTTGACCATTCCTTCATCGACGCAAGTTTTCCATTCGTCAATGGCGCGTTCAAAATCATTTTCGTTGTATGCTTTTGTTCCGGCTTCGATGCCTGTACATTTTTCAGACGCAACACTTGCTGTTGCCATAAGCAAAAGTGCTGTCGCGATTGTCAAAAAAAATCTATTCAGTTTCATCATACGTTCCTGTTTTTTCTTGTCATCCTGGAGCCTGCATAGAACCGCGAAGCCGTTCTTTGTCTTTAGCCCCGAATTAAGGTTGGTGAGCCTGTCGAACCACCGAGCCGGGGGATAGGATCCAATTTTTTAAAGTTTCAGTGCCTCGCAAAGTTTTTCGACATCCGCGAGCATTTGGGACTGTTCATCGGTCGTTGCGGTGACTGGAGCGAATCGCACAAACGAGCATTTTTCAAGCCAACTGTCGATGGCGCTAATTGTTTCTTCCTTGACGCCTCGCTTTGAAAGTTCCTGCTTCATTTGCGGGCGGGTCATGCCCTTGAATTCGACGTTCGTCAAGTTGCTGAGGTAGTCGATGAGTCCGTTTTCGAGTGCGGCGTAGAACGCCTTGCCGTCTCCGCTCTTGAGGGCTTCGCGGGCTTTGGCGAATTTTTCCTTGAGCAGCTTGTTCGCCTTGTCTTTACGGACGAGTGCCGTGTTGCTGTCGCGTTTGCGTTTTCTCGTGATGGCTGCATTTACAATCAGATAGAAAGGAATCGCTGCGAGGAAAAGAATCCAGAAAAGAACGCTCCTGTGCGGTGCCGCGGTTTCGGATTTGTCCGTAATCGGATGGATAAAGCGGATGTCGCTGCCGAGGAATTCAATTTCTTGCTTTTGAACGGCTGGCGTAGATGATCCTGTGCCGGCAGAAACTGGCGCCTGATAAATAGGCTCTGTCGGGGCGTCGCCTTTTTCGACTTCGATGGTCCACGGGCCTGCCGAAGCGGTTTCGTATTTCTTTTTGGCGGGGTTGAACCACGAATACGTAATGGCCGGGATTTCGAAGGTTCCTTTTTTCTTCGGGTAGAGGAACACTTTTATGTTTTTCGATGTAACGACCTTGTTGCCCTTGACCTTCTTGTCGATGCTGTTTTCGGGAGGCACGGAGCGGAAATCGCTAAAGTCGGGGAGTTTCGGGTCGGTAATCGTACCCGGAGTGCCGTCGCCCTTGATGCTGATAGCGAGCGTCAACGCTTCGCCGACCTTGAGGTTTGTACGGTCGAAGTTCGCGCTAAAGCTGTAAGAACCGACCATGCCCGAAAAGTCGGCGGGCTTGCCTTCGGTCGGGAGCGGGAGGACGGTGATGGAAAGCGGTGCGGTGGCGGTTTCCGTTTCGATGGATTCCTGCTTGACGCTCCTGCTGGAGAACGACATGCCGCCCATCTGCTTCTTTTCTTCGACGACTTTGGGTTCGCCGAGCTTGGTGTATTTGAACTTGAACGGCGGAATTTGCAAGTCGCCGCTCTTGGTTGGGCTTAGCCATGCAAATCTCGTGGTCGCCTTCATTTCGCGTCGTGTCCCCTCGACCGGTTTGAATTCCATGTTCGAAAGGTCGTTGCGGTGGACGATGAAGTCGTTACCGGTGCTCATGTCTGTTGCTTGCAAGCCGCCTTGGAAATGCTCAAATGTGTGGAGGCTGAGGGTGACGCTAAACTGTTCCCCTTCGTAAATGGATTTTTTGCTGGGTGTGAGGCTAACTGCTAAAGCGTCGTCATTGTAAGAACGCTGCACGTTGATGGGAATTTTATTGCTCACGACATTCGCTTCGCCACCAATCATCCACGTGATTGTACCGACATCCTGCATGCCGGTTTTTTTGGGGGCCTTGAGCTTGAATGAATAGACACGGGCCTTGTAAGGCCTTCCGCCACCGCCGAAAAACGAGTTGAAAATATCGTCCATGTCCGGGCGCATCACCTGGTCGGCACTGTCGAGGCCGAGGAACTTGAAGTTGTTGCGGGTTTCGAGGCGGAGCGCACCTCTGTTTTCGGGCATTTCCTGCAGCGGAACAATGAGCTGCAAATTGAAAGTCTGGCCGGCTTCGATGCGGTCTTTATCGACTTGTAATGAGGGTTTTGCGTTTAAAAAAGTTGTTAAACCGAGACATAAAAGCAAAAATCGTTTCATACCCCATAATTTACCAAATTTAGAACATATAGACAAATCAAAACGGCGTTTTTGCCCTAAAATAGGGCAAAACCCAAATAAATAAAGGCTTTCGGGACGGTCCCGGCACCAAAAACAGAGTTTAAAGAAAACCAATGAAAACCACGAAAAAGCACAAAAAATTAAAGGATGATGCCTAAATAATGCCTAGTTTTTCAAGCTCCCGGCACAATGTATTTTCCCCCGGTGTAAATCATGAAGGGGGCTTTTTTTGTCTTCGGTGTTGTCTTTACCGTTTTTTATTTGTGCTTTTGTATCAACGAAAAAAAAATCAATCTTCAACAAAGGAAAAAAAATGAGCTCTTTTGATCAAAACGAAATAGCAAACGAAAAAATGAAAATCAAGCTTGAAAAAAACATCCGCTTTGATGGATTAAATGATATTGAAAAAGTCCAAATGGACGAATATCTGACGAAAGAAGCGGAAAAGCGTATTGCAGCCCGTGACGTTCAAAACGCCATGCTCGATGCAGTGAACGGCAGGGGTTAAACATGGAACTCGAAGAAGAAAAAAAGTATAGCGCCGCATATATGGCGGAACGCGCCAAGGAAAAAGAGGCGGAACGCAAGCTAAAAGAACAGACGGACAAACAAAAGGACCATTTAAACGAATGGGCCAAAAAAGTAAGAAACGAAAACAATGTTTGCTATGAATTTATGATAAACGCGGGCGGTAAAATTGTTTTGTTCTTGCGTGGCATGTTCGACAAGATGTGTACCGTCCCGAAATACCCGGAATATACGAGCGTTGATAACGTATTGCGTTACGTCATGTACGAGAATTACACAGAGTTCAAATCGGCGTGCAATTACAAGCCGCATAAAATCCTGTTACAGGACAACGCAGAAGCGGACGCAATACGAAACAAGATTTTCACGGCGTACAAAAACGCCCTCAAGGTTTACCATTATTGCGAAGAAAACGGCATTAGCGTTTTTGATTTCCGCAAAAAGGTAAGCCCCGAATTTGGCACGATGTACGAACACGAAATAGAAAAGTTCTTTAAGGAACTGGAAAAGGGCGAAAAGAAAAAGGGGTCTTGATTTTTACAGTCCTGTTTTGTGTATTGTTGAACGTGAACACGCCGCCCCCTTTAGCCAACCGCCCCAAAAGTTCGCTAAAACGTGGGCGGCGTGGCTGTGGTTTTCTTCATTGACTATTTCAAAAGCCCCGTTTTTGCGGGGCTTTTCCGTTACTTGTCAAATCTTCTTTTTCGGCGTTTTCCACCAGCTTACAAAATCTTCAATGTCTATCATTATTCTAGAGTGTTTGCGTTTCTGTTCTATAGGCATTCCGTATTTTTTAATAAAGTATTTATAGATTGTTTGCGGGTGGTATCCTATTTTTTCCGATAGCTGTTTTACCGTCAATTTGTTGTTTTCTGTACGCATTTTTTCGTTTCCCAGGTTGAAAAAAAATCATTACTTCGTTATCTCGAAAGTTACAGAAAAAAACACAAAAAAAACGGGGATCAAGTCAACTATAAAAGGGTCAATGTTTTTTCTAGGTCATCGGGCAAACAGTGACTATAGAATCTTAAAGTAATATCCGGCTTTTCGTGCCTCATGAGCTTTGAAACGGCAATTATAGAGGCCCCCGCCCTCAACAGGTTAGAGGCGAAAGAATGGCGGAATTTATGGCAATGCGCCCCGCCATGTAATCCCAGGCGTTCGCAAATGCCCTTTAAATGTTTGTTTTCGTTTTGGTTGTCGAGTTTTGGAAATATACGCCCGTTTTCGGGCTTGCTTTTGCCTGAAAGAAATAAATTTATTTCTTTTTCCAGGCGTCCACCTATGGGGACTTTTGCGGGCTTGTCGCCTTTTCCAACTATAGAGAGTTTCCCGCCTTCGATGTTTTCCCAGCAAATCCCCACGGCCTCGAAATAGCGCAACCCAGCAAAGGCCATAAAGGCAAATAAAAGGCGCTCTAAAGGGTTTCCCGCATTATCTAGTATTTTTTCTATTTGTTCAACTGTCCAAAACTCTTTTTCAGACCTTTTCACTTTTGGCGTTTTTACCCTCGTAAAAGGGTTTATTTTCTCTATGCCGTATGTGGCGAATGCCCAGTTAAAAAAATTGTTGCAAATGCGCTTTTTGTTTAAAATGGTGCTGGCCTTGTTTTCAGCTGGAAAAGTTTTTATTAGTTCCGTTGCGTTTTGCGTTGTGAAGTCCCCAAGGCGTTCTATTTTGTGATCCTTGCAAAACTCCAGCAATTGCGGAATATTTATAGAATATTGGTTAAACGTTCCGGGATTTCCACGGCTTACGGTGTCGAGCCATGACGAAACGGCCTTTTCTATTGACGGTTGCTTTTCCTGTAGTATTTGCGCGGGGGTCTTGAACCGTTCGGCGTTCCTTTTCGCCAACAGTTCCACGGCCTCGCCCTTTTTCTCCGTTCCCAGGCTCTCGAACGTTATTTTTTTTGTTTCGGTGTCGAACTTTCGCAAATACCAAATTTTAGAACCCGCCGCCCGGTTTCTCTGTATTATCGAATATTTCAACATGGCGCCGCCCTCGCCGTTTATCGGTGGTTTGTGGTTTATTGCTTGAATACGCCTATTTTTGTTCTTTCGCTCAAATAATCGTCAATCCAAACGGGTTTATACCAAATATCACGCCCTAGTTTCATGTGTGTTATATGATCGTTCTTTGTTTCCCTCTTGAGTGTCGAGGGATGCACGCCCATATAGTCCGCCGCCCTCGTTACATCGTAATAAGTAGCCCCGGCAAATTCCCGGCTCTTGCCCGGTTTTTCCTGTTTTTTCTCGTCCTTGCCTTTTTTCATCTATGCCCCCTTTTTGAGCCTGTAGTTTGCCCAATGTTTGCCCTTCGCCGTCTCGTAATCCGTAACGATGTTGTAGCCTTGCCGTCTAAGGTCGGCAATTCTTCCGGATAGCCTAAAGCAGTTGAACATGTTTAGCGCTTCGATCGGGTTTATTGTTTTTCCGGCCTTGAGGTGCTCCAGTATTAGGGCCGTTTGGCTTCGTCTTCTTTCTTTTGGAGTTTCGGTTGTTTCCATTGCTTTTCCCTTTTTTTGTCTAGATGTTCTTATTTCATTATTGCCGCTCTTAGATGCCTTATAGCCCTGTTTTTAATTTGTCTTACACGTTCCTTGCTTACGCCCATATTCTTTGCTATGGTCTCTAGGTCAATGCCCACAAAGTCGTTTAAACCAAAGTATTTTAGAACAACGTCTTTAGACTTTTCGTCAAGATCGGCGTTTAGGAAAATTTCGTCAAGCGTTCTTTTTATCTTTACGCTCTCCAGCTCTTGCGCCGTGGTTTCATCTCCCAGCGTGTCAATGATTTTAAGCCCGTCCGGGTCGTTTTTTAGCGGCTTGTCTGCACTAACAAACTTTATGGCGTGCTTATCGCCGCTGTATCGGGCATTTATTACGTTTCTAAAAATTACCTGGTCGAACTCATGACGCAACCAAAAAATTAAAAGCGTTGCGAATGAACACCCGCCGGGTTCAAAATCGTAATGATTTACGGCGTTTTCTATAGCGAACCATGCGGGGGCGCTGAACTCCTTTATTTCGACTTTGCCGCCGTATTTCTTCACGTATATAAAAGCGATTGTCGAGCAAAGCCGCCCCACGGCCTGTAGAATCCGCCTTTTGCGGTACGGCGTGAACCCAAAATTTTTGATGTCGTAAACAAAAGCCCGTAAATTGTCGGGTTTCATCGGTATATATTCAACCCCAGGAAAAAGCGCTCCGCAATATTTCATTTTATTTCCCATGCTCCGCAATACATGTAATTTTCCATTTTATGACCGTACCAAGCACCAGCCGCGCGCATTCTCTCGCGTTTCGCCTTTGAAAACTTGTAAAACGCGCCCTTGATGTTCTTTATGGTTTCGCCGTTCATCGTCCAGCGTTTTTTATTTTGGTATTCCTCGAAATCGAGGGCAAAGAACAACGGGAACGAATGCACCCTACAAATGGCCTCCAGGTCGAAAAACATCTTTGTACGTTCGCGCCTTGCTTGCTTTGGATAGCCCAGGATGCGGAATAGCTTTATTTGTTCGTACCGTTCCGATATAGGCGCCTCGATGTCGAGGT
>JAEEGG010007927.1_pt1 | contig 24275 bp, 16 predicted proteins | sample 9134161 | NCBI WGS metagenome assembly JAEEGG01 (sample SAMN16246543, study PRJNA631951) | gut metagenome | biome: gut microbiome; feature: rumen; material: CR-attached | host: Bos | place: Iran: Karaj | collected 2018-10
CTGGCGCATCTACCTCACCGAATACCTGCCTCTGATCTTCAAGTAGCAGTTATTCCACACAGGCAAGCGTTGCTGCAACCAGGCGGAAGTCCGACGGAAGGACCGAAGCGGCTGCGGTGATGGTGCTGCCGGTGGTGAGCACGTCATCCACCAGAAGAATGCGGAAAGCCCCTGCGCTTCTCAAACGGCGCAGGGCTTTTTCGTTCACCGCGAAGGCTCCGGCCATATTGCTGCGGCGGTCCCTGACTCTGGTTTGAGTGCGGGTGAAGCGGCGCCGTCGGATGAGCTTCGGTTCGAAAGCTGCTCCCAGCGCCGAGGCAAGCTCCCGTGCGATGACGTCGCTCTGGTTGAAGCCGCGGCGGAACTTCTTCAGGGGATGCAGCGGCACCGGCACGACTGCGTCTATGTCTGCGAAGCGTCCTGAAGCCGCCATTTCTCCGGCCAGCATCCCTGCAAGCCGGTGGCCGAGACGTATGTCGCCATCATATTTGAACTGGTGGATGAGTTTGCCGTAACCGCTGTCACGCCGGTAGAAGAACAGGCTGCAGGCCTGCTCCACGTGGGCGTCTGCCAGCCGCTGCTCGGCAGGGTTGCCGTCCCAGCTCCAGAAGTAAGTCAGGGGAATGTCGTCGGCGCAGCGGGGGCAGAGATGCCGCTCGCCGATGTCCAGTTTCGTCCCGCAGACGAGGCAGAAACGTGGAAAAAAAAGGTCGCCCAGGGAGGCGACGCACAGTCTGAAGATATGTCCAACCCCACTGCCCATCACTTTCGTTTTGTCAAAGATAATAATTACCTTTGAAAGTTATCAATGTCAGCTTATGATAGATTTTGTCAACATAACATTCATCGACGTCCTCGACATCCTGCTCGTGGCCTTGCTCATCTATGAGTTCTACAGGCTCATCAGGGGCACGTCGGCGATGTCGATATTCATCGGAATCCTGTTGCTCTACGTGCTGTGGATCGTGGTGAGGGCTTTGGATATGAAACTGCTGTCCACGATACTCGGACAGGTGCTGGGAGTGGGAGTGATAGCGATGATTGTGATATTCCAGCAGGAGATACGCCAGTTCCTGCTGCATTTCGGCAACCGCTACATCCTCGGCCGCAAGAAGCTGACCAAGCGGCGCCGCGCCTGGTTCAAGAACGAGATAGCCATCAGCCAGGAAGTCCTCGAGGAGATCACAGCCGCCTGCCAGTATATGTCCGAGACCCATACTGGTGCCCTGATTGTCTTCAAGCACGAGTCTTCCCTCGACAGTTTCATCGATACCGGCGACCGCATCGACGCTGCTGTGCACCGCCGTCTCATCGAGAATCTGTTTTTCAAAAATTCTCCTCTTCACGACGGAGCCATCATAATGACACAGAACAGGATCGTGGCAGCACGCTGCATCCTGCCCCTCACTGACCGTGCGGACATCAACCCCCAGTATGGAATGCGCCATCGTGCAGCCATCGGCATCTCGGAGATTACCGATGCGGAGGTGGTAGTGGTGTCGGAGGAGACCGGTAACATATCATACGTGGCCGACGGCCAGATAACCACGATGCAGAGCATAGCCGAGCTCCGACTGAAACTCGAAAACTCATACAGTAAATGATAGAGCAGAAGATAGGCTTCGACAAGGTCCGCTCCCAGGTCCGCTCCAAGTGTATGTCGAAATACGCTGTGGCCAGGGTTGACGGCGAGCAGTTCTGCACCGACAGGCAGCAGATACTCCACCGTCTGCAGCTCACCGACGAGATGAGGCTTATCTGTATGTTCGAAGACACTTTTCCCTCAGAAGGCTTCACCGACTCGCGTGAGCTGCTGCTTCCGCTGACATCGGAGAGCACTTCAATCTCTCTTCCGGCTCTTGTGACGCTTCGCACCACCCTCGACACAGTGCGCAAGGTGGTGACCTTCTTCGACCGAAGCAAGGACGGAGTATATCCAAACCTCAAGGAAATGTCCCGGCCGGTGGCTTATTTCCCCGAAGTCAGCCGCCGCATCGACTCCATAATCGACCGTTACGGCAACGTTCGTGACAATGCCTCGGATGCTCTCGCAGGTATAAGAAGGCTGATAAGGGAGAAGGAAAAATCGGTTTCCAAAGTCATAGCAGCCATCCTGAAGAAAGCGCAGGGCGAAGGATATGTGGACGAGGACGCCGGTGTTGCGATGAGGGATGGAAAGACCCTGATACCCGTGGCAGCGGCCAACAAGCACCGCATCTCCGGCATCGTATATGACCAAAGTGCCAGCGGCAAGACTGTCTTCATAGAGCCGATAGAGATCGTGGAGATGAACAACCGCCTCTACGAACTCCATCAGGACGAGCAGGCCGAGATAGCCCGCATCCTGGCCCAGTTCACGGAGTTTCTGCGTCCTTACCTTCCGGAGCTCCTGCAGGCCGCGGAGTTCCTCGGAGAGATAGATTTCATACGCGCCAAGGCACTCGTGGCCCTCGATATGATAGCCGGAATGCCAGTCATCTCCGAAGATGGGGAGTTGTGGCTGCGCAAGGCTCGTCACCCCATACTGGAGAAGGCTCTTGCCCGCGAAGGCAAGAAGATCGTGCCGCTGAACCTGCACCTGGACCGGAACAAGCGCATCCTTGTCATTTCCGGCCCGAACGCCGGTGGAAAGTCGGTATGCCTCAAGACTGTGGGCCTGCTGCAGTATATGTTCCAGTGGGGTATGCTTATTCCCACCTCTGAGGTGTCGGAATTCGTGATTTTCGATGACATTTTCATAGATATCGGCGACGACCAGTCGCTTGAGAACGACCTTTCCACATACAGCTCGCATCTGCAGAACCTCAAGGAGATAGTGATACGCTCCGGCAAGAAGTCGCTGGTGCTCATCGACGAGTTCGGCAGCGGCACAGAGCCTGCGGCCGGAGGAGCCATAGCCGAGGCCGTGCTGGCTCAGATAGAGGAGAACGGAGCATATGGAGTGATAACCACCCACTATACGAATCTCAAGCTCTACGCTGAGAACAGCAAGGGCTGCGCCAACGGAGCTATGATGTTCGACGTGGAGAACATACAGCCGCTGTTCCAGCTGGAACAGGGCCTGCCGGGCAACTCCTTCGCATTCGAGCTGGCCCGAAAGATAGGCTTCCCAGAGTTCATAGTGAAGAACGCCCAGGAAAAGGCCGGCAGCGATTTTGTGGATATGGAGCGCCAGCTGCGCAAGATAGCCCGCAACCGCAAGGCCCTGGATGAGAAGCTGACCAAGGTGCGCTCGGCGGACAAGACTCTCGAAGGCCTGACTGACCGCTACCAAAAGGAACTCGCTGAAATCAAGGCGCTGAAGAAAAGCATACTCGACGAAGCCCGCGCTGAGGCCAAGGCCATTGTCAAGGAGGCCAACAAGCAGGTGGAACGTACAGTAAGGGAGATCCGCGAAAGCCAGGCCGAGAAAGAAAAGACCAAGGCTGCCCGCGCCGAACTGTCGGAATATGCTGCCAAGCTTGAGGAGGAGAACGTTTCGAAGAGCGACCGCGACATCGAGAAAAAGATGGAGCAGATAGCCGCCCGCAAGGAACGCGAACGCAAGCGCAAGGAGGCACGAGCACGCAGGCAGGGCATCGAGGCCGCCACCGAGGCCGAAAAGCAGGCCAAGGCTGCCGAGGAGGAGGCAAAGCGTCCGCTGCAGGTCGGCGACAAGGTGAAGGTCATCGGCAGCGACCTCATCGGAGAGGTGTCCAAGCTCACCGCCCGCAAGGTGTCTGTTTCCATCGGCTCCATCACCTCTACGATGGCCCGCGAGCGTGTTCAGCGCATATCTGCCACTGAATACAAGAATGCGATGAAGACCAACGCCGCGGCTTCCGGACACGTGACTTATTCGTCAGATGTCTACAGCAACGACTCTGTGAATGAGCGCCGATTGCGTTTCACGCCTTCCATCGACGTGCGAGGCGAACGCGTGAACGACGCCATCGACAAGGTGCTGCACTTTATGGACGACGCCCTGATGGTTGGTGTAGGGCAGGTGACCATCCTCCACGGCAAGGGTAACGGAGTTCTGCGGGAGGAGATCCGCAAGTATCTTAGGACCATCGGCGGCGTGGAGTCTTTCAGTGACGCTCCCCTGGACCAGGGAGGCGCCGGCATCACGGTCGTAAAGCTCCAATAAATTTGCGATTGGAGAAAAATTACTATCTTCGCGCCACAAACATCCGAGGAGGACAGATTTGACTGCTTGCAACCTCCACCTTAAAAAATGCTAAAATGAAAAAGAACTATCTCTTTACATCCGAGTCCGTTTCAGAAGGACATCCCGACAAAGTCGCCGACCAGATTTCAGACGCCATCCTTGACGATTTCCTGCGTCAGGACCCCGCAAGCCACGTGGCCTGCGAAACATTCGTAAGCACCGGCCTGGTGGTACTGGGCGGAGAAGTGTCTTCAGCAGACGCTTATGTCGATATCCAGCAGGTTGCCCGCGACGTGATCCGCCGCATCGGCTACACGAAGAGCGAGTACAAGTTCGACTCAGAGAGCTGCGCCGTGATTTCAGCCATCCACGAGCAGAGCTCCGACATAGCGCAGGGCGTGAACAGAGCTGATGCCCTCGAACAGGGCGCAGGCGACCAGGGCATAATGTTCGGTTATGCCTGCAACGAGACTCCCGAATATATGCCGCTGCCAGTGACTCTTGCGCATACTGCCCTGATGATCCTGGCCGACATCCGCCGTGAGGAACCGAGCCCGATGCCCTACCTCAGGCCCGATGCGAAGAGCCAGTTCACCATCGAGTACGATCCTGACGGCGACGCAGTGCGCGTGCACACTTTCGTCCTGTCTACCCAGCACGACGAGTTCGACGAGGAAAAGGCGATGCAGCGCCGCATCGCAGAGGACGTGCGCAGCATTCTCATCCCGCGCATCAAGGCCCGTATGGGAGAAAAGATCGCATCTCTCTTTGACGACAAACTGATACTTCACGTCAATCCTACCGGCAAATTCGTGATCGGAGGCCCTCACGGCGACACCGGACTGACCGGCCGCAAGATCGTGGTTGACACTTACGGCGGACGGAGTGCTCACGGAGGCGGAGCCTTCAGCGGCAAGGATGCCAGCAAGGTGGACCGCAGCGCTGCATATGCTGCAAGGTACATCGCCAAGAATATGGTGGCAGCCGGCGTCAGCGACGAGATTATGGTGCAGATATCATACGCCATCGGCATCGCGGAGCCTGTGAGCATATTTGTAAACACCTTCGGCAAGAGCCATTCCCGTCTGGACGACAGCGAACTTGCGGAGTGCATCGGCAAGATGTTCGACCTGCGGCCCGCAGCCATAATCGAGAAGTTCGGCCTGCGCAAACCCATCTTCCTCCCGACTGCGGCATACGGACATTTCGGCCGCACTCCATACAAAGCTCCGGTAGAAATGGTGCGCGACGGCAAAAAAATAACCGAAGAAGTTCAGTTCTTCGGCTGGGAGCTGCTCGACAGCGTCAATCTCTGCAAGACCCTTCTCTAGAGTTTACCTAGCCGGGTGCTGGGTTATGGTAAAGTACCTGATGGACCCGTCACTGCCGTATTTGGCATAAAGTTTCACCTTCCAGGTCTTTTCCACGTCGAGGGTTGAAGGCGGCACTGTGACAGTGACAGTCCAGGTGCCTGCTATGCCTGAATCAGGCGTGAACGTTACTCCTTCATCTTCGCTGGAGGCAGTCCATTTGGCATTCGAAACGAAAGTGGTTGTGACAACTCCGCCTTCAGGGCCGATTTCGACCAGTGAAGGGTAGATGTTGGTGCTGGTATCATAGTCTGCGCAGGAGCTGAGCAACAGGGCCGCAGCTGCGAAGACGAGGATGAAGATGCGTTTGAATGTCACTGCAATAATGTTTGGTTCAACAGAGCAAAGTTAAGATATTAAATGATATCTTTGCAAAAATTCTGCCGGTATGGGACGCACCAGGAAAGTATTGATGGCTGTTTTGGCCGCAGCAGCTGTGATTTCAGCTTCAGCGGGCCTGTCTTCGTGCGAAAAATACATACTTCCCATGCTGACTTTGAGCCAGGATACCCTGCTGGTCAACAAAAACGCCCAGGAACTGTCCCTCGTGGTAAACACCGAAGTGAACTGGTCGTTCGACCTCAGCGGAGCAAGCGCTCCCTGGCTGACTGTCACACCGGCCACTGGCCGGGGCACTGCCACGGTCAAGATTCAGATTGAAGAAAACGAAGCCGGATATGACCGCAGCGCAACCATTCCTGTGAAGACGGCCACCCTCGAACGCAAGCTGTACGTCGTCCAGTCTGCGGACGACGTTCTGCCCGAACTTTAAGGCATTTCCCTCAGCCTGACTTCTATTCCAGAACCCTCCAGGTCTGCGCAAAGCTGCTGCAGGTCCGTAACCTCTTCGACCTGTCCGTAATGGTAAGGGTAGAAAATCTTCGGCTTGATGATCTTTGCAGCATTGACGGCCTGCCTTACAGTCATCGTGAACGGCTGGTTCACGGGCAGGAATGCTATGTCGATGTTCTTTTCGGGAAGACTGTGGATGGCGGGAACGTCCTCCAGGTCGCCGGCGACGTAGACTTTCAGTCCGTCGAAAGTCAGGATATAGCCGTTGTCGCGTCCTGCCGGGTGGAAATGCTCCCTTGAAACATAGTTGTAGGCCGGAACGGCTTCCACCGAGAATCCTTTGCGGAAGTTGAGTGAATCCCCGTTTTTCATTACCTCTATGTCCCTCTCGTCCCTGTCAGGGATTTCCTCAGCCACGGCCTTGGTGCAGACGATGGTGGTGTCTTCTGTGGCAAGGTCTTCCAGTGCCTTCAGGTCGAAGTGGTCGCTGTGATGGTGGGTAAAGAAGATGAAGTCGGCTTTCTCGCTGTCACTGTAGTCTGCAAGGCTTGATGCCGGGTCGACATAGATGACCCTGTCACCAAACCGGAATTTCAGGCTGGCGTGGACTATGAAGGTGATTTCCAGCTTCTTTCCGGAAGCCGTTTCAAAGGTGTCTGTGACGAGGTTTTTCATATTTTCGGGGTTTTCTTCTACAATATTACTAAATAATGGAAGAATGTTGATAATAAGTTTCTTGATGTTCAACCAAAGATGAAAAATATTTATATTTTTGGGCCGGAAATATTTCAAATTTCAACTAAATAACTATCTATGAAAAAAGCTATTAAATGCTTGCTTGCAACATTGGCAGCCATCTTCGTGACGGCATCCGCCTTTGCGCAGGTAACCAATTCGTCTCTCGGCGGTTCTATCGTTGACGAGAACGGCGAGCCGGTCATCGGAGCAGCCGTCATCGCGACCCACGAACCTTCGGGAACTGTCTATGGGGCAGCAACCAACGGCCAGGGTCGTTTCACGATCAATGGTATGCGTCCGGGCGGCCCTTACAGCGTTGAGGTTTCAAGCCTCGGCTATCAGACTGCCACATACACAGGCATCACCCTCCAGCTCGCTGAGACATACGCTCTCAACGCAACCCTGAAGGAAGAGTCTCTCACTCTCGGAGAGTCTGTCGTGATCGCCACTGCTTCTTCAAAATTTGCAACTGAAAAGACCGGTGCCGTGACCAACGTCAACAACGATCAGCTGGTTGCTCTGCCTAACGTGAACCGCAGCCTCACTGAAGTCACCAAGGTTTCTCCTTACGGTGGTAAAGGAATGAGTATCGCCGGTAGTGACGGCCGTACTTCAAGCTTCACTGTCGACGGCGCCAGCTTCAACAACAACTTCGGTCTTTCAGCCGATCTTCCGGGCGGCGGCAACCCTATCTCTATCGATGCAATCGAAGAGATGCAGATCGTGGTTTCTCCCTTTGACGTACGTCAGACCAACTTCGTCGGCGGCGCCGTGAACGCCATCACCAAGTCAGGTACCAACACTCTCAAGGGAACAGCCTACATCTACCATCGCAACGAGAATATGCGTGGTGACGTAGTTGCAGGCGAAACCATTCCGACAGCCCGCGACCGCGACCGCAACACCACTTACGGTTTCACACTCGGCGGCCCGATCGTGAAGAACAAACTCTTCTTCTTCGTGAACTTCGAGAAGGCCACCACTCCTACCCAGATTACCAGCTGGCGTCCTTCAACCAACGGAGTTGCAAATCCTGATGCATACATTTCCCGCACTACCGTGGCCGACATGCAGAGAGTCCAGAAATATGTGATGGACAAATATGGATATGATGTAGGTTCTTACGACGACTATTCAGGTCAGGAAGGTGACACCAAGGCTCTTGCCCGTCTCGACTGGAACATCACTTCGAAACATCATCTCGCAGTCCGCTACAACTATACTCTCAACAGGTATTGGGCTCCCACCAATGCATCTTCGATGGACCCGAGGCCTGCCCGTCCTGTATTCGGCCGTCTGTCCCAGTATGCAATGTCGTTCTCGAACTCTACATACTCATCCGACAACGTTGCCAACACCTTCTCGTTCGACTTGAACAGTCGTTTCAACAACAACCTGTCGAACCAGCTGCTTGTGACCTATTCCATCCTTGACACCAGGCGCGGTTCTCCGTCGCAGCCTTTCCCCTTCGTGGACATCATGGACGGCACAGGTACTACTACTCCTTACATGTCCCTCGGATATGAGCTCTTCACCTGGCATAACGGCTACCACAACCGCAGCATCACTGCAAAGGACGATATCATCTACTACTTCGGTTATCACAAACTGACAGCTGGTGTAGCATATGATTACCAGATGGTGGACAACGTCTATATGCGTAACGGTACCGGTTATTACCGTTATTATTCACTTGACGATTTCCTGAATCAGGCAACTCCCGAGCTTGTAAACCTTACATACGGTTTTAATGGTGAAGAAGCTCCGGGAGCCCGCGTGCGCTATCACAAGCCGGCCGTTTATGTGCAGGATGAATGGAATCCCACTGCAAAACTGAAACTTACAGCAGGTGTCCGTCTCGAGACCATCATCTATGACAAGAGGGACGTCATCCGCAACAATGCTTTGTACAATCTTGATTATAATGGATTCCATGTAGATACAGGCATTTGGCCCACCCCCAAGATCCAGGCTTCTCCCCGTCTCGGTTTCACCTATGACGTGCTTGGCAACGGTGACCTCAAGTTGCGCGGTGGTACCGGTCTGTTCACAGGCCGTCTGCCTCTCGTGTTCTTCACAAATATGCCTTCCAATGCAGGTATGTATCAGAATCAGGCAACTGTATGGGCAAAAGACGGACTTGCAGGTACAGAGGAAATCCTCAATGCTTTCAACGGCAAATTTATCACTGACAAAGACGAACTGCTTAAATACTTGAACGGTCTCAATCCTGAAAGGTTCCCGACCACTATCACACCCGACAAGGGAACCGGCAAATCAAGTGTTGCAGCAGTCGATCCCAAGTTCAATATGCCGCAGATATGGAAGACATCTTTCGCAGTGGACTACAACCTTCCGTTCTCATTCCCGTTCAGCATCAGCGCAGAGGGTATTCTCAACAAGAACGTGAACGCAGTCTATATCCAGGATATCAACCAGAAACCGATAGCAGGATTCGCCCGTCTCAACGGCGCCGACAACCGCCCGATCTTCCCGACAGACTACACATATACCGGAACATCTGCATATGTGCTGCAGAACACCCATAAGGGTTATGGCCTTATCGGAAGCTTCCAGATCAACGCCACTCCGGTGGATGGTCTCAACATTATGGCTGCCTATACCCACACAATCCAGAAAGAACTCACCGGTATGCCCGGCAGCGACGCTTCATCAGCATTCACGTATATTCCTACTGTTTACGGTCCCAACAACCCGGCACTCCACAATTCCGAGTATGTCACTCCTGACCGTTACTACGTGAACCTCACATATAATGACAAGGCCAACAATCACTACAGTCTGTTCTACGAGGCTTGGCGCGGCGGTTACAACTACTCTTATATGTACACCAACGACCTTAACGGCGACCTCTCTCCCTACGATGCAATATACATCCCGACTGAGAACGATTACCAGCAGGGTCAGGTGAAGTTCGCTTCTGCCGATGATGCAAGCCGCTTCTTCGCTTATGCAAAGAAGGATGCATACCTTTCAAAGAATATGGGTAAATATGCGGAAGCCTACAGCGTTTACTCTCCCTGGGTACACCGTCTCGACTTCCACTATGCACACGACTTCGTGGTTCGCATAGGCAATACCAAGAATGTTCTGCAGCTCAACCTCGATGTCAACAACATCCTCAATATGTTCAACAGCAACTGGGGCGTAAGCAAGCAGATGAATCCCGATCTCAACTTCGGCCGTATCCTCAAGGTTGAAGGAGTCGGCAAAGACGGTATTCCTGTAATGTCTACTCCTGCTGCAGTTTCAGGCAATACCGAAATTTGGAAATATGTCCACAATATCGGCCAGGTATGGTCTGCACAGATCGGTGTCAAATATTTGTTCAACTAATAATGCTCAACTAAGATGAAAACAAGATATTTCTTACTCTCGGCAGCATTAGTCATCGCAACCCTCTTCACGGGGTGTACTACAGATGAGATTATCAAGCTCAACGGCATAGAGGTTTCCAAGTCGTTCATAGGACTTGAAATGAACGGCGGCAGCCAGAGCATCGAGCTAACGACTAACGGCCCGTGGGCATTCGAGGCCTTCGACGCTGACTGGCTCACAATAAGCCCCACCAGCGGCTCAGCCGGCAAGACCACCGTCACTTTCACGGCAGGTCCTTCTGCTAACGACCATTCTCTGGAACTCAAGATCACCAGCGGCAACGAAACCCAGTATATCAGTGTATTCCAGCCCGGCGACCCTTCGCTTAAACCCAAGTATGACGAGTTCAAGGAAGGTGATTACTGGATTATGTTCAACAACGACGGCAAGTGGATTGCAGCCACCCCTGTTCCTGAAGGAAGCACCTACGGCTATCTGTATGCAGTCGATGCCATCGTAAGCGGCAGCGAACTCTCAAGCACAGCAGCCAATGCCTTCACTTTCAAGAAGGTTGACGGCGGTTTCACCATTCAGGACGCTTCAGGCCGTTACTATTATTTGTCAGGAACCTACACCAGCTGCAACGTCGCTGCAGAGATGCCTGCTTCAGGTGCAGTATGGACAGTAGAGCAGACCGGTGACTATGAATTCTATGTAACCAATGCCAACGGCAAATGGATGCAGTTCAGCACAGGTTACTCTTCAATGGGCGTATATGACGCTCCTCAGGCTGGCGGTCTTCTTCCTTACCTCGTAGAGATGGGCGAGCCCCCGGTAGAACCTCTCGTTCTCCAGACCGAAGATAAAGTCGAGATGCCTCAGGAAGGCGGTTCATTCGAAACCGGCATCCTCTGCCTCGGCGACGGCATCGCATTCTCTGTTCCTGCTGAGGCTCAGAGCTGGCTCGGTCTCGTGGTTTCAAAGGTTGACGGCGACATTACCACCTATACAGTGAACGTAGCTGAGAACCCTGCAAGCAACCGCAGCGCCGACATCCTCTTCAAGACCAACTACAACGGCAACGAGTACACAGCTACCGTAACCGTAAGCCAGAACGGAGCCATCACTCCCGCAACTGTCGGTGAAGTCGATGCGGCATCAGACGATCCCAATGTTCTCTACCGCGTCCAGGGTTATGTTTCAAGCGTCAACAACCTTGCAAAAGGCCGCTTCAACATCAAGGACTTCTCTGGCGAGATCTACGCATACAACATCGCAGCTGAGCCGGGCGGATCTACCGACCTCTCAGGCATCATCGAAGAAGGCGACGTTGTGACCATCGTAGGTTACAAGACTTCTTACCAGGGCAAGAACGAGCTCGTCGGCTATCTCGAGAGCTTCTATCCCGTAGAGGCTGTCACCATCGCCGAGTTCAATGCAGCTGATGACGCAGCTGACGTATGGTATCGCATCAGCGGTGTCGTTACCAACGGTGCCGGCAAGACTGAAGGTGGCGTCACCAAAAAGTTCGACCTTGAGAACTATGGCAACTTCGATCTCGTGGATGAGACCGGCAGCGTATACGTTTACGGCGTGCTGACGGGACTCAATGGAGAGAAAGGCAAGTTCGGCACCCTCGGCGTACAGGAAGGCGACGAACTCACCATCGTGGCAGCCAAGAAGACCTACAAGGACCTTATCGAGGCTGATCCTACCTGGTATGTTTCACACGTTCCCGCTGTAGGACCCGAACCCGAACCCGAGCTTACTGTCTATCTCGACGAGCCCTTCGCAGAGGGGCCTGGTGCTTTCACTGTAGAAAATGCCCTTATTCACGATGATCTTGAATACATATGGACTTTCGACAGCAAATATGGAATGAAAGCATCAGCCTTCGTGAACGGAACCGCTTACGAGTCTGAGAGCTGGCTTATCTCTCCGTCGATGGATCTTTCTGAAGCAACTGCAGTCACTCTGACCTTCGACCAGGCAGCCAACAAGTTTGCTGAGAATGCCTATAAGGATCAGTGCAAGGTTGTTGCAATCTGCGGAGAAGAGACCATTGAAATCACTATTCCGGAAGATAAGCTTCTTCCTGGCAATAGCTGGTCTTTCGTGACTACTACCCTTGACCTCTCAAGCGTTGCCAGCAAGAGCGATGTGAAAGTGGCTTTTGTCTACAAGAGCTCTGAGGCATCTTGCGGTACCTGGGAAATCAAGAATGTCAAAGTGGAAGACACCCCCGAAGACTAAATACAGGTATAATATTTGATTATTGGAGGGCGCGGACTTCTTTGAGGTCTGCGCCCTTTTTTGTATATTTGTTAGAATCTGTATAGGTATTGTCCACTAAAGGATTTTCATATGAAAAAAGTCATAGGTTTGCTAACTGTTCTGCTTTCACTGCTGGCATCTTTTTCCTGCAAGGAGCCTGAACCCAGCCCTTATCTGAGCATCAGTTTCCCTTCAGTATCCGTAGAAGCTGCCGGCAGGACCATTGACGTATCGGTGTCTTCGAATACGAGTTGGACTGCAGCCTCAAATGTGCCCTGGATTACCGTTTCACCTGCATCAGGACTTGAGAACGGCTCCGTAAAGGTCGCTGTGGCCGAGAGCAAGGAAGATGTCCGCACCGGCGTGGTAACCTTCTCCTGGAGCGGCACTCCGGTCACCCTTACTGTGAAGCAGGATTCAGGCAAGCCGGAAGAGCCGCCCACTCCCATAGACGGTACCATCACGATATCCCAGTTGCGCAAGCTCTATGACGACGGTCAGAAGAACGACAAGTACAATACCACTGAAAGATACATCATCCAGGGCAGTGTAATAAGCGACTACCGGCAGGATGGCTTGGACAACTATACTACCATCAAGGCTATGGTCATAAGTGACGGTACGGCCGGAATAATGCTTTACTGCGACAACAACAATACCACTTTCAAGCCTGGTGACGAAGTGAAGGTCATAGTTCCCAAAGGACAGGAACTGAGCCGCTACCAGAAGGGTCCCGTCCAGCTGAACGGCATCAAGATGGCCGGAATCTCGAAGGTGGGCGAGAAGGCCCTGGCGCCCGTTGAAATTACCGCTGCAGAGTTTCTTACCAACAAGTATGAATCGATGTACGTGGCAGTGAAGGACGTCCAGGTGCAGAGCTCTGAAATAGGCAAGACCTTCGTGATGAACGACGCCCACACCTCAATCATAATGGAGGGAAAGAACGGTGAGGTGTTCGACATCTTCACCAGCAAGTACGCTACCTTCGGAAAAGAGAAAGTTCCGACCGGCAGCGGCACCCTCAAGGGTATCGGAAGTGTGTATGGTGAACGTATGCAGCTCTGCATAGCTAAAACCAGTGATTATGCCGGCCTCACGGGAGAGCGTTTTGCCGGCGTTGGCACGTTCTCTCTGTTTTACTCTGAATACACCCACACCGGCGACAAGGGCAGCTACACCATCCAGGTGCTCGGCGACGTAGACTGGACGGCCAGCTGCGACAAAGAGGGCTTCACGCTCTCCAAGACTTCAGGGAAAGGCGCCTCGGATGTCATTCTGTCTTTCGGCGACAATCCAAGCACCACCGACAGAAGGGTAGCAAAGGTCACCTTCAAGACAACTGCCGCAGTGGCGCAGAAGGAACTTGTGTTCACCCTCACCCAGCTGCCGTTCCAGCCGCTGGTTTCCGACAAGGTTCCCGTCCGGATGGAACTTCCTGCAGTAAAGACGCAGGACAGCGTGGTGTTCATTACCCACGAATATGAGCTGGACGGCAAGAAAGTCCACAACTATTCTGCATACTACGACGCCCGCTACAAAGTGGCTTACTGGGTGGCATATCCCCTGTATGCAAGCGTGCTCAGCGGAGTTTCCCGTACCGATGCGTGGGCATACGACCCGAAGGTTCCGGAGCGCGACCAGGCACGCCTCTTCAAAGCTTGGTCCGGCTACAGCCGAGGCCACCAGCTTCCTTCTGCCGACCGCCTTGTGAACAAGGAGGCTAACGAACAGACATTCTACGCCACCAACATAACTCCTCAGGACGAGGGAATGAACTCAGGCCTCTGGGAGACGCTGGAGACCGACTTGCGCGTAGTGGCCCGCAACTGCGACACTGTATTTGTGGTGACTGGCTGCGTGGTGAAGACGGCCGAAGACCAGACGGTCAACTATATCCAGGACAACATCGGCGCTCCGGTCGCTGTGCCTAAGGCATACTACAAGGTCTGCCTGAAGTACAAGGCTTCCAGCAGCGCCAACGGCGGCTACAGCGCCATCGGATTCTGGATGGAGAACAAGAACGTCAGTGGCAAGGTAAGCAGCTATGTGAAGTCCGTGGACGAGATAGAAGAACTCACCGGGTTCGACTTCTTCCACAACCTTGACGACGCCGTCGAGACTGTGGTTGAGAAGAACAAGAATACTGACGGATGGAATTTGTAATACAGCAAAAGATTCAAACAGTATATTATGAACGATAAATATTATGCCGTAATTATGGCCGGAGGCGTCGGAAGCCGCTTCTGGCCTGTAAGCAGGAATGAGATGCCCAAGCAGTTCCTGGATATCCTCGGGGTTGGAAAGACCTTTCTGCAGATGACTGTGGACCGCTTTGCCAAGATTGTCCCGCGCAAGAACATATTGATAGTCACTGCGGCGAAATACAAGGATCTGATCGAACAGCAGTTGCCCGACATCAAGCCGGAGAATGTTCTCTACGAGCCCTATAAGCGCAATACCGCTCCCTGCATAGCATATGCGACATACAAGCTTATCAGCCGTCATCCGGACGCCACGGTAGTGGTGAGTCCTTCGGACCATTATATAGCCGACGAGGCGATGTTCGTGGACACCATATCCACGGTGATGAATTATGCTTCTACGAATGACGAGTTGTTCACTGTCGGCATCAAGCCCACAAGCCCTAATGTAAACTATGGCTATATCCAGGCGAACAAGAAGCGCGGCTTCGAATTCGAAGGCCACAAGGCCTACGCTGTCAAGACTTTCACCGAGAAGCCTGACGCCGAGCTGGCAAAGGTGTTCCTCGAGTCCGGCGAATTCCTGTGGAACTCCGGCATATTTATCTGGAATCTGAAGACCATCAGGAGCGAGCTCGAGAACTGCCTTCCCAACGTGGCGAGCCTGTTCTCGGCGGGAGAGGGCATCTACGATACCGATGCCGAGCCTGCATTCATCAAGAAGGTCTATGAGGACAGCACCACCATCTCGATCGACTACGGAGTGATGGAGAAGACCAGGAAGGCGCACGTCTTCGAAGGCCTGTTCGGATGGTCTGACCTCGGAACCTGGCAGTCGCTCTACGAACAGGTTCCCAAGAGCGATGCCCAGGCCAACGCCGTGCAGGCTGCCAATGTCATACTGAAAAAAGTCGGCGGCAGCATAGTGTTCGAGGCTGACAACGGCAAGCTCGTTGTCGTGAAGGGATTGAAAGATTATCTTGTGATAGATACGAAAGACGCTCTGATGATATGCCCCCGCGACGACGCCGCGGTCAAGGAAATCCTCGTCGACCTCGCCGTCAAGGATAAAGAAAGCTATCTGTAACGATTTCCGCGGAATATTGTTACATTTGCAGCTCAAATAACTATTGGAAATGATTGATGACAGAATAATCGAGGAGCTTCAGAAGCAGATAGACGAGCTGAAGGCCGCCTCACAGCAGCAGGTAGAAGAGATAAGGGTTAAAATGCTCGGCAAGAAAGGCGAAATCACCAGGCTTTTCGAAGAGTTCCGCACCGTCCAGGCAGATCAGAAGAGGCTTTACGGCCAAAAGCTGAACACCCTCAAGAACAATATGCTCGCCAAGATGGAAGCCCTCAGGGCAGCCGTGGAGAGCCAGGAAGGTCCGCAAAATTCTGCTGAAGACCTCACTATGCCCGGTGACCGTATGCCTATGGGCGCCCGTCATCCCATTTCCATAGTACGCGAGGAAATCCTCTCGATATTCAAGAAGTTCGGCTATTCAGTGGCCGAGGGTCCGGAGATCGAAGACGACTGGCACGTGTTCAGCGCGCTCAACTTCCCTCCCGAGCACCCTGCCCGCGATATGCAGGACACATTCTTCATCAACAACCAGACTGCCAACAACATCCTTCTGCGCACCCACACTTCTTCAGTTCAGGTCCGCACTATGGAGAACCAGCCTCTTCCAATCCGTGTGGTATGCCCAGGCCGCGTGTTCCGCAACGAAGCCATCAGCGCCCGTGCACACTGCATCTTCCACCAGGTCGAAGGTCTCTACATCGACAAGAACGTGTCTTTCGCCGACCTCAAGCAGTCAATCCTGCTCTTTGCACAGGAAATGTTCGGAGCTGACACCAAGATCCGTATGCGTCCCAGCTACTTCCCCTTCACCGAGCCCAGCGCCGAAGTTGACGTGAGCTGCAACATCTGCAAGGGCAAAGGCTGCAGCATCTGCAAAGGCACAGGCTGGCTGGAAATCCTCGGTTGCGGCATGGTCGACCCGAACGTGCTTGTGGCCAACGGCATCGACCCTGAGGTCTACAGCGGCTTCGCTTTCGGAATGGGTATCGAGCGCATCGCAATGCTCAAGTGGCAGGTCAACGACCTTCGCCATTATTTCGAGAACGACGTGCGTTTCCTGAAAGAGTTCGAAACGGTCATTTAAACGCTATAATATGAAAAGATTGATGGTTTTGGCTGCAGCGATGCTTGCGGCTGTATTGTCTTATGCCCAAAACGCTCCTCAAGCCGGTCCCGCAAGAGGCGGATTCTTTATGAACGCCGATCCCAGCGAGGGCTTGTATTCATATCGTTTTTCAAATGTCAATTATGCCGGTGACGATCTCGTCAGCCATAATATGGACATTTATCTGCCCAAAGGCCTGAGCGAAGGCCGCTCTCCCAAGGTGATAGTAGTCATCTACGGCAGCGCCTGGTTCTCGAACAACAGCAAGGCTGCGGCGATGCCGTCTGTGGGCAACGCCCTGCTCGAGGCCGGATTCGCAGTGGCGACCATCAACCACCGCTCCAGCATGGAAGCAGCCTGGCCGGCCCAGATCAATGACGTGAAGGCGGCCATCAGGTATGTCCGCGCCAATGCCGACAAATATGGCTATGACGCTTCGACCATCGGAATCACGGGCTATTCCTCAGGCGGACACCTGTCGACATATGCAGCAGTGACCAATGACGTAGACGTGCTTTGTGTGGGGAATGTTTCAATCGATATTGAGGGAAATATTGGTCAATATACCTCAGTAAGCAGCAAGGTGGATGCAGTTGTGGACTGGTTCGGTCCGGTCGATATGCTCCATATGTCGGATGATTGCTCGTCGCCCAAGGACGCAAGTTCTCCCGAGGCTTTGCTGGTGGGAGGACTCGATCCCCGCACATCCAAGAACTGGGTGATGCTTATCAGCCCTGTGTATCTGGTGACTTCATCTGCACCCGAGATCCTCATCATCCACGGAACTGCAGACGGCACCGTTCCCAATTGCCAGAGCCATATTCTCAAGGAGTCGTTCGACAGGGTGGGAGCTAAAGCCACTCTGGTCGACGTCGAAGGTGCTGACCACGGTCCGGGCTGTTTCGAGGCTCCCTATTACAAGATGATGAACGAATACTTCACTAAACAACTGAATAAATGAAAATAAAAAGTTTCTTAATCTGCACTGCCATTGCCGGACTGGCATTCTTTGCCGCATCCTGCAACAACGGCAGCAAGTCATCTTTTGACTATGACCCGGACGCCCAGCTGGTCTACATCGGCGAGGACATCGCCGTAGCACAGACCCAGTACGGCAAGGTCAAAGGTTACATTATGAGGGATGTCTACACGTTCCTCGGCATTCCCTACGGTGCAAGCACCGAGGGCAAGAACCGCTTTATGCCCCCTCAGCCCCCCGAGCCCTGGGACGGCGTCCTTCCTACAGTCTATTTCGGCGCCTGCGCTCCCCAGGCTCCCGGCAACTGGCAGTCTACATCCTACAAGACTTTCCAGGACGAATGGAACTACGCGTATATGAGCGAGGACTGCCTCAAGCTCAATGTGTGGACTCCAGCCATCGACAAGGCAAAACGTCCCGTAATCGTATGGATCCACGGCGGCGGATACAGCTTCGGCTGCTCATACGAACAGAAAGGATACCTCGGCGAGAACTTCGCACGCAGGGAAAACTCAGTCTTCGTTTCCATCAACCACCGTCTGAATTGCTTCGGCTTCACCGATTTCGCTGCAGTGGGCGGTGAGAAATACAAACATTCAGGCAATGTAGGTATGCTCGACTGCGTGGCCGCCCTCCAGTGGGTGAAGGACAACATCGCCAATTTCGGCGGCGACCCTGACAACGTGACCATCATCGGTCAGTCCGGCGGCGGCGGAAAGGTCTGCATCCTTGCCTCTATGCCTTCAGCCAAAGGCCTCATCAGCAAGGTTGTGCCTCTCAGCGGCAGCGCTACCAGCGCAGGTGACCAGGCTTACGCAGAAGCCCTTGGTGCTGAGATTCTGAAGGCCGCAGGGCTCAAACCCGGCGAAATCGACAAGCTTCAGGAGATGCCCTGGGAGGAATACTACGAGCTTGCATATTCAGTTTCCCGCAACTTCAGGCCTGAAGGTATGAATGCCAGAGGTGCTTTCAGCCCCGTGGCTGACGATATCGACATCCCGAAAGGAACCTTCTTCACCCTCGACCGTGACGACCTTCCCGATGTTGCCATGCTGCTCTGTACGACTACCAACGAATTCACTTCAGACCGTGACGATCCTTCAAAAGAACTGCTGACAAAAGCTGAAATAGTAGATATGCTCAAAGCCAACTTCGGTGACAATGCAGAAGCTGTCTATGATGAGTATGACAAACTTTTCCCCGGCAACAGCCCTTATGGCATCTACACCATCGTCAACACTCCGAGAACCAGCGTCCTGAACACAGCAAACGCAAAGCTGCACCAGAAATCTCCGGTTTACCTGGCCTGGTACAACTGGTATCCCCCGATGTTCGACGGCCGCTACCGTTCATTCCACAATATCGACATCAGCTTCTGGTTCTACAATACCGACGTGATGCTGTCGCACTCAGGTGGTGGAAAAGTGCCGCGCGCCCTCTCTGCAAAGATGGCCGACGCGCTGCACGCCTTTATGCTTACCGGCAATCCGAACACAGGAAAGAAAGACGGTCTGCCTCAGTGGCCTCAGTATACTCAGGAAGGTTGCGAGACTATGATTCTCAACAACACCTGCGTTGTGAAGAACAACCCTGACACCCGCGCTCGCGAGCTGATGGGCAGCAATGTGCCTTCACTGCTTCCTGCACCGACTCCCGCTCCTGCGAAGTAGGCGTTATTCAATGATACAACAAGGGCCGGGGATTTGTCTCCGGCCCTCGTTTTTGTTCTATTGGTTCTGTGGCGCAGGTTCCACTTTGGCTCTGAATGGGATGACAGGCAGGCCGTTACCACTGATAAGAGTGCCGACCTCAAAGTCCTTGAAGCAGTAGCGTACCTCCACAGGGTTAGGGACGAGGTCGCACCATACTGCCACCGTGCCGCCCGGCATCACTTCTGCCTTTGCTGCGTGGAAGGTTCCACCTCCTCCAGCCACTTCGAATCCTTTGATTTCATCTGTCCCCATAAAGCCCAGATTTGCATTGTTGAAGCGTACCAGCACACGTCCGTCGCGCACTTCTGCAGAACGGAAACTGGGGTTGAGAGCCGGCAACTGTTCGAAGCCGTAGGTCGTGCGCATAGCCATATAGCAGAGCCGCTCTCCGATCTGCCTCTTCTGCGAAGCGTGGATCTGTTTCTGCTCGTGCGGATAGGCCAGGTCGTTGGTGCCTATAATGGCAGCGTTCGGAATGCGCTGCGAGGCGATGAACTGCTGCTCCCTCACGATGGGACCGTGTTCGTCCTGGAAGCCGTAGGGGCCGTCATAGTAGTCGTAGGGGGTGAGCTCCACGATGAAGAAGGGGATGTCGCCGCGGCCTATGTCTTTCCTCCACAGCTCGGCCATAGCCGTAAGGCGGTCTGCATATTCGAGGTAGGAGATGCTGATGTTCGATTCACCCTGGAACCAAATTATGCCTGCGGTTGAATACTGGCTGGCAGGGCGGAACATAGCGTTGTACATAATCATCGGCTTGTACATAGCGTTGACCTTGCTGTCCGATGCGTTGGCCAGGTTGACGTCGGGATAGTCCTTGAGCAGCCCTTCGCTCATCCAGGCTTCTATCACCGAGCCGCCCCAGCTGGCATTGATGATGCCGACCGGAACGCCCAGAATGTCGGAGAGCCTCGTGGCGAAGAAATATCCTACGGCGGTAAACGCAGGAGAATTGTTGGGGTTGCATTCCTTCCATTCGCCTTCAGCATCGGTTTCGGGCACGAGAGCCTGCTTCTTCCTGACTTCAAACAGCCGGACTCCCTTGTATTTTCCTGACTGTGCGATTTCCTGAAGCGATCCTTCGACAGGCGTGCCGTTGCCTCCGGAGAGCCGCATCTCCATATTGCTCTGGCCTGAACACAGCCATACCTCACCTATGAGTACGTTGTTTACAGTAACTGTCTGGCTGCCGCTGCGTGCCCTCACGGTCTGCGGAGTGAAAGTGGCTGACGGAGTGCGGAGCATAACTTCCCAGCGGCCGTCGGAACCAGCCCTGCCGGAAACGGACGATGAAAGCCACGAAGCCGACACGGATACGGTGGAACCCGGGTCTGCGAAGCCCCAGATACGCACCTGGGTGGATTGCTGGAGCACCATATTGTCACCGATGAAAGATGAGAACCTGAGGTTGCCCGCAAAGCTGGCAGTTGCCGCCAGCAGAAGCAGGCCAAGAGTTGCTGCAAGATGTTTTTTCATGATTGTTTCATTATTGAACCGACAAATAAAGTTAGTGATTATTATCTTTGCGTAAACTTGTTGTAACCCTGTTATGAAAAAATATCTTCCATTGTTACTGATTGCAGTCCTCGCGTCCTGCACTCCCAAGACAGTCGTTTCCGAATACCTGGCAGCTCCCGTGGACAAGAGCCAGCAGACCCGTGTGCTGATCACCACGGACCTGGAAGTCGACGATATGAACGGCCTTATCCTGAGCCTTATGTTTGCCGACCAGTACGATATAGCCGGTATAGTGTGGACGGCCGGAATGTACCATTTCAACGGTGACGGCGGCCTGCACACCCTCGGCCAGATCACTCCGAACTTCCGTTGCAACGCCCAGCACTGCGAGCACCGTGTGAAGACAGCCGCCGACCTGACGGAATACCGACCTGTCGACCCTACCTGGCTGCCGCGCATCCTGGACTGCTATGAGGCCGACTATGCCCTGATGAGCAAGAACAATCCAAACTACCCGACTCCCGAATACATCCGCAGTATCACCAAGGTGGGCAATATCGAGTTCGAGGGCGACTACCGTTTCGAAACCGAAGGTTCGAACTTCATAATGAAACTTATCCTGGACGACGACCCGCGTCCGCTGGTCATCCAGCACTGGGGCGGCATCAACACCACCGTTCGCGCACTCTACAGCATATATCAGCGTTACTACGGTACTCCCGAGTGGGATGCAATCCTGAAGAAAGTGACTGACAAGGTCCGCATCGGAGGCAGCGGCGAAGACAACTGCCGCGCCGATAGCAAGATCGACGAGATGTTCCCCGGCCTGCAGAACGGAGGCTACGGCCTCGGCGGCTTCTTCAGCTACGGCACCTTCTTCTCTGCAAGCGATTCTCCGCGCCGCGCCGCAGAAGAACTCCAGCCCTATATGCACGCTCCCTGGAATCTCGAGGCCTACAAGCAGAATCACGGCAAGCTGCCTAAGCAGATATGGCTGATGGCAGAAGGTCGTGCCATCTACGGCGAGCCGCTCATCTACAACTACGGCTTGATCGACTATATGGACTGGGGGCTGTCAGCCAAGCTCGGATGGGGCCCCGAGAGTCTGGTCAACTACCCTCGCGCCAACTACGAACCATATTCGTGGGCATTCTGCCAGTTCGGCTGCGCCGGCTTCATCGACATCGGGCTTCGCAGTGACGTCAACAACCGTGGCAACAACCACTACACAATCGTGATGTGGGAAGAGCTCGCCGCACGTGCCGACTGGGCCATCTGCGAGCCGAAAGACTGCAACCACGCTCCGATAATTGAAGGCGGGCAGCTCGACTTTACCGCAGCGCCCGGCGAGACAGTGGAACTCAGTGCATCGGCTTCCGACCCCGAGGGAGACCGTTTGGATGTGCAGTGGTATGTCCCTGCAGCATCCTGCACCTACAAGCAAGGCAAGGCCGAAGGACTCAGCGTTGCTGTCAACAAGACCTGGAATGCATCGTTCACCGTGCCTTCAGATGCTCAGAGCGGCGACAAGCTGGTCGTGAACCTCGAGGTGCGTGACGGGGCAGAGCGCCCGATGACCCGGTTCGCCCAATATGTCATTACGGTAAAATAAACTATTCTTCCACCTTCAGCCAGAAGGGAACGAGCGGAAGGCCTTCCACGCTGTGGATGTTGCCGGGCATAAAGTCTGCCCAGCCGTAGCGGACTTCCCTGATGTCCGTCACTTCCTGCGACATCGGAATCATGCTTCCGCGGAAGTACATCACGCGGTCGACCTTGTGCCATACGCCGTCAGGACCGCAAGCCTCAAGGCCTTCGATTTCCTGAGTACGGTCGATGCCGTGAGGACAGTTGGCTATCTGGATCATAGTCATCGGAGCGGCAGGGGCGGCACCGGGTCTGGCACCGGGACGGCCGCCGAAGCCCTGCATCTTGCCGAGCGATACGGCTTCCGGAGCGTCACAGGCGATGCGTGTGAAACCGTAGTCCCTGTTCAGCGCCAGATATGCCAGACGGTTGCCCACAGACTCCTTGTCGCAGGGGTGGATGTTGGCTGCCTCGTAGGGAGCCACGAGGTCGTTGGTGCAGATGATGCCGCAGTTGGGCACTTGCTTCGCCACGTCGTGCTGAGCTTTGCGAAGGGCTGCACCCGTGCCGTTGTGACCGCTGTAGGGCGTGATTTCAACCATATAGAAAGGCATCTTGTTGCCGAAGTCTTTCCAGTCGCTGCGCCACTGGCGGACAAGTTCGATCATCCTCGGTACGAACTCGTCTTCGTGGCCGACATTCGAGCAGCCCTGATACCAGATGAATCCGCGTGCGGTGTAGCCTTGCAGGGGGACCTGCATTCCGTTGTACATCTCGTAGGGGCGGAGCATATCCATCCTCTGCTTGACTGCTTCGGTAGAAACATCCTCACCGAAAGCAGCAACAGTTTCCTTGGGCAGCCAGCCCTCCACGCGGGCGCCTCCGCGGGCGAATGCAACTACGCCGACAGGGATGTCAAGTACCTCATTAAGCTTGCGTGCAAAGAAATAGCCGACGGCACTCATCTCCGGGATGCTGTTGGGGTCGGCGCCTGCCCATCCGTCTGTGGCGGCGGCAGTCACTTCATCCTGCGGCTCGTCGGCCTGGACCGTGCGGACATAGAGCATACGGATGCGGTTCCTTGCAGGAGCCTTGGTGATGATCTCATTGTATCCCTTGACAGGGCAGTTGTCGAAACCCTTGATGGGCATTTCCATATTCGACTGCCCTGATGCCAGCCACACTTCTCCGACAAGCACGTCCTGAATGGTTATCGAAGCGCCATCACCTTTCACGGCGACAGTGTAGACGTTATAGCTGGCGGCAGGAGTGGGGACATAGGCAGCCCAGTGTCCCTTTGCGTCTGCCTTTGCCGTGTAGGTCTCTCCATCCCAGGAGGGTGTCACGGAAATCGTTGCTCCAGGCGTTGCGAAGCCAAACACTGCTGCCTGCGACATCTGCTGCAGCACCATATGGTCGCCGGTGGGGTATTTGAGCCGGAGCTCTGCGTTCATTGTCAGACATAAAAACAGAAAAGATGCAA
>JAEEGG010007928.1_pt1 | contig 24274 bp, 14 predicted proteins | sample 9134161 | NCBI WGS metagenome assembly JAEEGG01 (sample SAMN16246543, study PRJNA631951) | gut metagenome | biome: gut microbiome; feature: rumen; material: CR-attached | host: Bos | place: Iran: Karaj | collected 2018-10
ATGAAGCGCGTGTAGTTGACCTGCGCGTTGGCGACGTCGTCGCGGACGACGTCGAGCCCGTAGATGTTGGCGCAGGGACGGGAGGCGATGACCGCGAGGTCGCGTCGTCCCGACGACGCCAGCTGCCGCGCGGCGACGGCGGTGTTGGCGGCGGGCGTCTGGCGGATCTGCCGGTTGGCGTGGAGGAACTCGGAGCACTGCGCGAGGGCATGGGCATGGCTCGTCACTTCGCGGATCTCCTCGAACTTCACGCCCTTCGGTGCGAGCAGCACGTGCGCGATGCGCTGGCGGACGGCGCGGACGATGCGGAAGTTGTGGCGGACCATCATGTCGTACACCGCCGTGACGGAGCCTGCGGAGGAGTTCTCTATCGGGAGGATCCCGTAGCGGCACATGCCACGTTCGACGGCGCTGAAGACGTCCTCGAAGGTGTTGAAGAAGAGAATCGTCGGAATCTTGAAGAGGGCCGAGGCGGCGAGCTGCGAGTAGGCGCCCTCCGTCCCCTGGCAGGCGACGGTCGCCTGCTGCGGGAAGTCGGCCGGTGTGCGCGCGGCCGCGTCGCGGATTTCGGCGCCGAGGCCGCCTTCCGTGCCGATGAGGCTGCGCTGCCTTGCGCGGGAGATCGAGAAGAGCGTGTTGAAGAGGATGGCGGCGTCGCCCGCCTTGTCGGGGCCGACCTTCTGCGCGACACGGGCGAGGATCTCACGCTCGCGGGCAGGGTTGAAGATGGGGGCGCCGGAAGCCCTCTTGGTCTCGGCGATTTCGTCCGCGGCCTTCATGCGGCGGAGGTAGAGGTCGACGATCTGGTCGTCGATTGCGTCGATTTCGGCGCGAATTTGCTCTGTTGTCTTCATGGATGTTCCTTAAACCTCAGGCGGCGCGAGCCGCCGCAACTTCGGCTGCGCTAGCAGCCCAAACCTCCCAAACCTCTGATCGCGCGAACCGCGGTCATCGTTTCGGCGAACATCTCGGGCGTCTGGGACTGGGCGCCGTCGCACTTGGCGTGGGGCGGGTCGTTGTGGACCTCGATGATGAGGCCGTCCGCGCCGATGGCCGTGGCGGCGATGGAGAGGGGATGGACGAGGCGGGCGACGCCGGTCGAGTGCGAAGGGTCGATGATGATTGGCAGGTGGCTGAGGCGGTGGAGGATCGGCACGACGGTGAGGTCGATCGTGTTGCGTGTGGACGTCTCGAAGGTGCGGATGCCGCGCTCGCAGAGGATGACGTTGGGGTTGCCCGACGCCATGATGTACTCGGCGCTCATGAGGAGTTCCTGTAGCGTCGAGCTGAGGCCGCGCTTGAGGAGGACGGGCCTGCGCGTGGAGTGGCCGACTTCCTTGAGGAGGTCGAAGTTCTGCATGTTGCGCGCGCCGATCTGGATGACGTCGACGTCGCCGAAGAGCTCGAGCTGGCCGAGGTTCATCAGCTCCGTGACGATGGGGAGCCCGGTTTCCTTCTTGGCGACGCTCAGGATGTCGAGCCCCTGCCTGCCAAGCCCCTGGAAGGAATAGGGGGAGGTGCGGGGCTTGAAGGCGCCGCCGCGGAGGAGCGTCGCCCCGGCGGCCTTGACAGCCTTTGCGACGCCGATCATCTGCTCCTCGGACTCGACGCTGCAGGGGCCGGCGATGACCTGGAAGTTGCCGCCGCCGATCTTCGGGCCGCCGCAGTCGATGACCGAATCATCCGGGTGGAACTTGCGGTTGGCCGCCTTGTACGGCTCCTGGATGCGCTGTACCGACTCCACGACGTCCAGCGCCTGGACGAGGTCGATGTCGAGGTGCGAGACGTCGCCTACGCATCCGATGAGGGTGATCTGCGCGCCTACGGAGACGTGCGGGTCTATGCCATGGGCGCGCAACCATGCGAGGAGGTTGTCGACCTGCCCTTGTTCTGCGCCGTGCTTGATCTGGATGATCATGTGTTGTCTTCCTTCCTGTCAGTGATTAAAACGGAAGAAGGCCCCTCCTGGTTCAGGCGGGGCCTTCCTCTAGTCAAAACCTTGTGTTCTCTGCCGGTTTCCAACTACGCCGAAGTGCCTCCGCCTGTCTGGGCGAAGTAATACCAAAAGTAAAAGTATTCGGCGGTATGTGACGCGGTATTCATACGAACAAGATAATGATACCTCTTTTTCACACAGATTGCAAATACTTTTTCCATGGTGGTTTTCATGCGTTTCGCGCCGCCCCGCCATGGGGCGGCGCGAAGCGCATGAAAACCACCAAAATTACTTGACGCGCGGCCATTGTCATGCGACAATTACAACTAAGGATTGCGCCCACTATGGATTCCAAACATCTAGTTTATGTTTCAGCGGCCATTATTGCCGCGCTTGCGTCCGCGACATACGCGGCTGACGTCACGCTTGCCAACGGGGACGATTTGGCGGCCGCAGTGGCAGCGGCGGAAGACGGCGACACGATTACGCTGGGGGCGGGGACCTATTCCTGCGTTTCGCTGTCGGTCTCGAAGCCAATCACCATCCGTGGTGCCGGGACTACGACGCTTCTCGATGCCGGCGCGTCGGCGACCGCCGTCACCCTCGGCCACGCGGACGCCGTCCTCGAGGACGTGCGCGTCCATTCCACCGCGGCGAACGGCCTCATCAACGTCAGCCACGGCACATGCCGCCGCGTGACCGTCTCTGGCGCGACGGAAAGGGGCGTTGTCTTCGGCGTCACCGGTTCCGACGCCGTGCTCGACTCCTGCCTCGCCACGAACATCTTCCGTACATGGGTCGGCTATGGCTACATAATAAAGCAGTCCGCCGGATTGGTGAAGAACACCGTCGTCGCCGATGTCTACGGACCCGACGAGGCGGTTCACATATCGGGCGGAACCTTTTCAAACTGTGTCGTCCGGGGCATGATCGACAACAAACGCGATGGCAGCTCCGCTCAAAACGGCCAGTCCTTCGCGGCCATCAAGATCGCAGGTTCTGGAGCTCTTGTCACACATTCCCGCTTTGTCCGGAACGGCTACAAGAACTCCGCGCGCGAGGGGACGGCAATCATCACGGCCGGAACGATGCGCAACTGCCTTGTCGCGGACAACGTCGTGCATAGCTACGGCGCGGTCAACCTCTCCGGCGCCGGCCGCATGGAGAACTGCACGGTCGTCGGGAACGTCCGCAACAACGTCTCCGCCTCGGGACTCTCCCTCCACATGACTGGCGGAACGGCAGTCAACAACCTCTTCTCCGACGCCGAGTCGGGCGAAGCCAGCGTCGTCGTCACGGGCGGCACGCTCGCGACGAACCTCGTCCCCGTGGCGCTGTCGGGAAGCGGGGGAACGCGAATTGGCAACATTGTCGGCAAGCCCTTCTTCATCGACGAGGCGAACGGCGACTACTCCCCCGGCGTCAGTTCCCCCGCGGTGGACGCCGCCGACGTCCTTTCCTGGATGGCCGGCGCCGAAGACATTCGGGGTGCGGCCCGCACAAAGGGCGAAGGCCCCGACATCGGCGCCTTCGAGGCGCCCTATGGCCCCGGCGATCCGCTCGCCTGCGGCATAACGGTCTCGCACAACCTCTTCCGCGCCGACGCGGCCGACACGGCCGTGGTCTTCAGGGCCGATGTGGCGGGCGCGGGCGCGGCGACGGCGACCTGCGCCTGGTATCTCGACGGTGCGGCAACGCCCGACGCCACGGGACGCACCTTCACCAAGTCCGATTTCGCGCCCGGCTTCCACTCGGTCCAACTTGTCGTCACGCCGGAAATGGGCCCCTCCGCCACGGCCTCCCTTGAAAAGTGCGTCTTCATCTATCCCGCCACAATCTACATCGACTCCTCCTGCGCAACGCCGGCCGAACCCTTTGCGACCCCCGCCACCGCCGCAACGTCGTTTGACAGCGCCTTTTCCTGGCTTAAGAGCGGCGGCGAGGCAATCCCGGCCTTCGGCGCCACCGAAGCCGACGCCATCACCGTGCGCGTCCGCAACGGCTCGGGCCCTTACCCCGTTCACGGCCTCTACGTAACGCAGCCCGTCCGCATCGTCGCGGACGACAGCTGCGCCCCCATCCTCGATTTCCAGTCCAGGACGGACGGCATCTACCTCCAGAACGCCCTTGCGGTCCTCGACGGCTTCACAATCAAAAACGTCCGCGCCCACGCCGTCGACATCTACTTTGGAGCGGCCATGCGCAACTGCTCCCTGACGGGGCAGAACCAATCCGGCTACGCCCCCATCGTCACACTCTCCAGTGGCGAGATTGACTCCTGCTCCTTCACCAACTTCACGGGGAGCTACGCCTACGAAAACTACATCGTCAAGGTCGTGAACGGCACGGTTCGGAACACGCTCTTTTCGGACATCAGGAAGCAGTTTGACTGGATGGTCTATGTCGATGGGAGTTCCGCCGTCGTCTCGAACTGCGTCATCCGCAATTCCCCCGGCAAAGGGACGGAAGGCACCGACAACGTCCGCAACGGCATCCTCAAGGTTGTCAGGGGCCTCGTCACGCACTGCGTCGTCACCAATTCCGGAAGCATCGGCGCCGGCAAGGAGGGCGCGGTCGCCCTCGCCGGCGGCACAATCCGCAACTGTCTCTTCGCGCGGAACAAGTCGTACGAATTCGGCGGCGTGAAGATGACGGGGGGAACCCTCGAAAGCAGCACGCTCTACGGCAATTCCGTCAATGCCAGCACTTCGGGGTCGGGCCGGGACCTTCACCAGAGCGCCGGAACGGTACTCAACTGCATCATCTGGAACACGGACGGCGTCGACGGCATCTACACCTCCGGAGGCACGATTTCCGGCACGCTGTCGAATTCCACGAAGCCCGGCACGGGAAACAAGTCCTTCCCTCCCAACTTCACCGACGCCAACTCCGATGACTTCACGCTCGCGGACAATTCCGCGGCGCGCGACATGGGCGTCAACCAGGGGTGGATGGCGGATGGCACCGACCTCGCGGGCAACCCGCGCATAGTCGAGGAGGTCGTGGACGCCGGATGCTACGAGGGCGCGAAGCGCGCCGAAAGGCTGATGGCCGTTCTTGAGGCTGGCGTGACAGGCGCCAACGGCGACAACTGCCTTTACAGCATTTCCCCGACCGTCATGTTCGGATCCGAAATACTGACGGAATACACCGCTGTCTGGACGATTAACGGAGCTTCAGCCGGCACCACGGCCGGTCCGCTCGAACTCGAGCTCGCCCCGTTGGATACGCCGTATTCGATTTCGGCGGCTGTCACCGCCCGCGGCGATACGGTCGAGACAGAGGTGATTTCGCTTTTCGTCAATCCCACGCTCTACTATCTCGACGCGTCGTCAGCCAACCCGGCATTCCCGTTTAGCACCCGGGCGACTGCGGCGACGAAGCTTGCCGACATTCTCAACTCCATCGTTCGCGATCCGCAGGACATCCGCGTCTACACTGTACGCATCCTTCCCGGCAGCCATGCCATCCCCGAGACACTGGTCACGCAGCCCTGGCGCTTTGAAGGCACGGCTCCCGACGCCCGCCTCACAGGTGGCCCTTTCACCCTCAACCATGACCGCGCATCCGTTTCCAACATTATTTTCCATGGTGTGCAGCCGGTTCTTTCACACGGCGAGATGCGCGACATTGTCATCCGCAACAAGGGCGGCCAGAGCGGCGGGAACCTTCTCTTAATCAGCGGCGGTCTCTGCGATGGCCTCGTTGTGAGCAACTGCAAGACCACCGCGTGGAATTACCAGACCTGCGTCGCCATGACGGGCGGGACACTTCGCAACTTCAGGATCGCGGACGCCGCGGGCTACGACAAGTACCTTCACATGAACGGCGCCTCGGCCATCGCGTCGAACGGCGTGATCCGCTCCTGCACGGGCGGGCTGCAAAACTCCCAGAACAACACGCAGCACTACGCGATAAGGCTTGAGAAGGGGCTTGTCTCGCACTGCACGGTGACGGACAACGGCGACTTGAAGTGCGTCCGCGACGGAATGGCGAGGGTCTCCGGGGGAATCCTCCGCAACAGCCTTTTCGCGCGCAACCTCTCGACCGACTGCCCAGGCATCTACCTGTGCGGCGGCAGTCTTGAGAGCTGCACGGTCGTCGTCGCGGACGGCGAATCGCTTCACCAGACGGGGAAGGGGACGTATGGAAGCTGCCTGAACTTCACTTCGGGCAGGGCGACAAACTGCGTCTTCTTCGCCAATGAGACCTTTGAGGGCGGCAAGTACTATGTTCGCAAGACCGGCGGCACGCTTGCCTATTGCTGGGGCAATCCGGGCGGAGTGGACCCCGCCTTTACCGGTACGGGTGTCATAACCGGGACAGATCCGCACCTGCGCACGAACGGAATCCGCGCTTTCGCCCCCTCGGGTGAACCCCTTGTCGGGAAGGGCGTTTTCCAGCCATGGATGGCGGGCGCGGTAGATCTGGTGGGAAGCCCGCGCGTAATCGGCCGCCTTCCGGACATGGGCGCCTTGGAGGCCCCCGCACCCGCGACTCAAATCATAATGCGGTGAATGGCGCGGAAAATGCTTATATTGTTGTAATGCGTTTTCCCAGAACAGTTCCAATCGTTTTATTTGCAGCTTTGGCAATATCCGCCCCTTTGGCGGCGGACACACCGCCCGTACACCTGCGCATACGGCTTGCGGGGGCGCGGGAGGCGCCGCCGACCATTGACGACATGCTGTTCATGGCCGCGAGGCCGGCGAGCCGCGAGTGGGCGCTTGACATTCCGGAAGTAGGTCCGGTGACGAACGGCCAGCAGGGCGTGCGGTGGTACGAGCCGAGCTGGAAGCGCCCGACCTATCTCTTTGAGTATTCCGGGCTGATAAACGTGCCCGTCGGCGCCGACTACACCTTCTATGTGCGCAGGCCGTTCTTCGGCCCTGCCTACCTTTTGGTCAATGGCGAGCCGATGGTGGATTTCCCGAACCGCGGCGGCGACTTCTTCCGGCGCAACGGCGGCCGCCAATGGAGAAGAGGCGGCGGATGGCGGCAGAATGGTCCAGGACGTCAGAATGGCGCGCGGCCGCCGGAGCAAACTCCTCCCACTGACAGCAACTGGATAGAGGGTGAGACAATCCATCTCGAAAAGGGAATGGCGGAGTTTCGCGCGATTGGTTTCTGCGAACGGCGCGCCGATTTTAGGATTGCATGGAAGACAGGCACACAATCCGAACCACAGCCGATTCCCACCAATCTCTTTGCACGGGCGGAGAAACTCCGTTTCACCGATGTTGGCAGACCGCTTGTCTACCGTGCAGCGGACGCCCGTCTCGCCGGCGTGCCGCCGTTCTGCTTCGCCGACGACGCCGTGAGACCCGAGATTCACGTTCGCAGCAATGTCAAGGAGGTGGAGGTGGCCATCGCCCTTCACCGTCGGTTGAAATCGATCGGCCGACGACCTCCTCCTGGCGCGGTCCGCGCCGACACGGACGTTCTGGCCACCACTTCGACCGTCGCCATGGTGAAGGGGTGGGGGCGCGTAGAGATGCCGGAATGCCGCGCGGCCGACTGCGAACGGATCGAGTGGGTTGTCCGTGACGGGATGGGCGAATTGACGAAAGGCATGGCGAAGTTCATCGTGCCGCCCTTTGACGTGATTCCCGACGGCGTGTACGGCGACGCCCTCACACTTGGCGGAACCAACTGCGTTTTTGTCTCGCGCAGGTTTGGCCGCATGACCGCGCCCGCCACGCCACGGCATGGGAACGAAGACGGGGCGGTCTTCGTGAATGGCTCCGGAGATGCCGCCACGAACATGCTTTCAGTAGCCTTGGCTCGTGCCATGGGCGGCAAGCCACCTGCTTTGTCGCGGACAATCGATGTCCGCGATTTGGTGTCCGATGACGACGCACTTTTCGGACCGCAGGATTTGATGGCGGTGGTCAGATTGCTTGATGAAGTACGATTCGGCACGGTGATTCTCGCGCCCGAGATCAGAGGGCGCGCGGCAGGCGAGGACTTGGGGATTTTCGAGCGTCGTCTCGCAGCCGTGGCAGGTCTTTTCACCGAGGCGCGAGGGAGCGAACTCGTGCTTGTCACGCCGCCGCCGGACATGGCCGGCGGCGCGGCGGACATGCGTGCGTACGCTGCCTTGATCCATCGCGTTGCCGATGCCTACGGGCTTCGCGTCGCGGACATCTACACTTTGTCCAGGACAGGAGTCGGCAATGGCGCCCGCCCGGCTAGGAGTTCGAACAAATGATTGTTTTCCGTAAAGTGGCGGTTGCCGCCATGCTTTTCATTCCCTTGGCCCTTCTTTCCGCCGACAGCGAGGACCGCGTGGAAAAGTCCATCCGTCGCGGACTCGACTTCATTTCGCGTGGGCAGAATGAGTCCGGCACATTCAACAGCGGTCCCGCGCAATCGTTCGCGGGCATTCCCGCCCTTTGCGGCATGGCCTTTCTCGCCGCCGGCGACACGCCCCTTTCCGAGCCGAATGGCCCCACGATCATGCGCATCATCGACCACCTTCTTGCGAAGGCGCGCGACGACGGCTATCTCGGCGTGGGCAACGGCAAGATGTACTCGCACTGCATCGCGACGCTCTTTCTCTCCGAGGTCTCCGGAATGGTCGACACCAACCGCCAGGAGAAAATCGCCCAGTTGCTGCCCAAGGCCGTGAAAATCATTCTTTCCGCCCAGGCGATTAAAAAGGAGCCGGGACATGCTGGCGGATGGCGTTACGAGCCGAACTCGAACGACAGCGACATGTCATGCAGTGGGTGGGCCCTCATGGCGCTTCGTTCCGCCCGACTGAACGGCGCGCCTGTCCCCGAGGAAGCCATTGACAAGGCGGTCGCCTATCTTCTCACCCACCATGACGCGCAATCGGGGACATTCGGCTACCAGGACACAAGAGCCGAGGCCGACAAGCTCACAGGTGCGGGACTTCTCTGCCTGGAACTGTGCGGCAAGCACGGCCATCCCGCGACATTGCGCGCCGGCGCCTACCTCGCCGGCCACTACAAAAACCTCCAGAATGTGTGGAGAAAATTCTACGGGATGTACTACACCTCCCAGGGGCTCTTCCAGCTCGGCGGCCCGGTCTGGCAGGAGTTTTCGGAGTGGATGTACGACTATTGGATTCCGCGCCAGGCTCCGGACGGCCGCTGGGACGTTGGCGAGGAGAGCTGCCCGTACTACCAGACCGCCATGGTGATTTTGGCTTTTACCGTTCCGTACCGACAGCTTCCAATCTACCAGCGCGACGAAACGGTCGACAACGAGGACGACGAATAAGTCCCCCAAGGAGAACAACAACGATGAAATCAGCATTTTCAGTCCACAACATCTTTGGAGACCACATGGTCCTCCAACGTGGCAAGCCCATCCGAATAGCCGGCACGGCCTTTCCCGGCGTCAAGGTCCGCGGCACCTTCGCCGGCGACGTCGCCACCGGCGAGGCCGGCCCTGACGGCGAGTGGGTGGTTGAGTTCGCCGCCCGGGAGGCGGGCGGGCCGTACGAATTGACCGTCTCCATTACCGAAGGGGCGTCCATAACCTTCCGCGACATCCTCGTCGGCGAGGTCTGGTTCGCGTCTGGGCAGTCCAACATGGAGTTCCACGTGGTCTGCCCGCCCTTCTACGGACTGCGTAACGGCGAGGCCGTAGCCGCAGCGGCGAATGACGATTCCCTCCGCCTTTGCAATGTGCCTCGCTGCATCTCCCCCGATGCGCCATGCAGCGAGAATCCTGTCGGCACCAGGTGGCTTCCGGCCACGACGCGCGCTGCCGTCGCCGCATTCTCGGCCGTCGCCTACTACTTCGGCGTCAAGCTCCGCGAGAAGCTCGGCGTTCCGGTCGGTCTAATCAACGGCAGCTGGGGCGGCACGCGCATAGAGCCTTGGATTCCGCGCGCCGGCTACATTGACGCCGGACGTGGCGAGATGCTGGCCGCGCTGGACGAGTCTCTGCAGAACCAGTTTGCCCCGCCCGACCCGAACAAGCCCCCCTTCGACCCCTTCGGGGGTGCGTATCGAGACTGGATTGTCAACAAGTTCGAGAAGTACGCCCCCGAAACAACCGCTGACGCAGTAGCGAACTGGATGAAGCCCGGCAACGATCCGGCCGAATGGAAAAGATGCCCCGGCAGCATGAACGCGCAGCTTCTTGAGGTCGGGACGGTCTGGCTCCGCTGCCATGCCGACTTGCCGACCGAGTGCGTCGGCCGTGACGCCGTCCTCCACTACGGCTATTGCGATGACTGCGACGAGGCCTTTGTCGACGGCGAAAAGGTCGGCGAGACGACGGCGTTTGTGGAAAACTTCTGGACGATACCACGCGATTACAAGTTCAAACTTGGGAAAGGGGATGGCACAGGCCGCCACTTGATCGTGATCAGGGCCAAGAACCATTTCAACGTCGGCAGCGTCGGAGCGGACATCTGCCTGTCCATCCCGGGCGGCCCAAAAGTGGAACTCGGCAAGGCCGAATGGGAGTACCGCGTCGAGTTCCGCGTCGACGCCGAGAAAATCGGCATCCGGCCCGAGCCCGAGGCCAAGCCGGGAACCGCGCTCTTCTCATGCGATGCCCCGTCGACCCTCTACAACGCGATGGTTCATCCATCCACCTTCATGAACATGCGGGGCGCCATCTGGTACCAGGGGTGCTCCAACGCGTCCTCCCCTGACTTCTACGCCATTCTCCAGAAGATCCAGATCGAGAGCTGGCGAAAGGCGTGGCGCGACGATTCCATGCCTTTCCTTATCACCCAGCTCTCGGCCTTCGCCCAGCACAGGCCGGAGAACCGCCTGCCCGACGACTTCTGGAAGAACGACACGCCGGAATCCAACTATGGCTACGCCCACTTCCGGTTCATGCAGGAGAAGTTCCTCGACTATCCCGGCGCGGGAGTCGCCTGCACGATCGACGTCGGCGACCATTCAGACATCCACCCGCCAGACAAGAAGTCCGTCGGCTTCCGTCTCGCCCACGAGGCCATGCGCATCGCATACGGAGACGCCTCAAGCCTTCCCGGCCCTCGCTTCGGCTCGGTTCGGCGCGTCGACGGCGGCGTTGAAATCACCATCCGCAACGTGGGCGACGGCCTTGTCCTAGACGAAGGCGCAATCGGCCCGCACCTCTTCGCCGTGCAAGGCGGGGAAGGAGCTCCGATGTGGACGGATGCCGAACTTCGGACAAACAACGTAATTTTCGTGAAGGACGCCGGAGTAGGGCCTGTGGCGAAGGTCCAGTACGCCTATTCGGCATTCCCGCCGAATCCGCCAATCCGCCGAAAGGGCGATGGTCTGCCGCTCTTCCCGTTCACGGCCGATGTCAAGAAGTAAAGGTTGAAACATGGATTCTTACACGCCTGACAAGGAAAGGCTCGCCGCAATCCGCGCGAGCATGCTCAACAGCCAGTTCCACAAGCTTCGCCTTCTCGGCGAAAGGATTCAGAACCGTCTTTCTCGCTATGACATCGGCACACCGCAGGTCGTGGTGCTGCTGGCGTTATGCTCGGGCGACGACATGGAGCCTGCCCAGATTGCGGAACAGGTCCTGATTCCCCGGCAGACAATCACATCCATCCTCGACAAACTCGAACAATCCGGGTTAGTTGTTCGCACCGACCACCCAACAGACAGGCGGCGGAAGGTCATCCGCCTCACGCAGGCCGGATTTGAGAAGGCAAGCGCGGTCTGGGCTGATCTCGACGCCTACGAAACGCAGATTAAGGAAGCCTTCACAGAGCGGGAGATAGAACTCTACAAGAGGCTCAATCTCAAACTTGCCGGACGATTGGCGGAGCTTGATTGAGGCCGTTTCCATAGATTTTCAATAAAAATGAAGAAGCCTACGGCAATCGAGGTCCGAGGGGCGCGGAAGAACAATCTCCGCGACGTCGACGTCGACTTGCCGCTGGGGAAGATCGTCGGCGTGGCGGGCGTCTCCGGCTCAGGCAAGTCGTCGCTCGCCCTTGGCGTCGTCTACGCCGAGGGGTCGCGCCGCTATCTGGAGTCGCTTTCAACCTACACGCGCCGCCGCATGACACAGGCGGCCCGTGCCGAGGTCGAGGACGTACGCTATGTCCCCGCAGCCCTCGCGCTTCACCAGCGTCCCGGCGTTCCGGGCATCCGCTCCACCTTCGGCACCTCCACCGAGCTACTGAACTCGCTGCGGCTGATGTTCTCTCGTCTCGCATCCCATCGTTGCCCCAACGGCCACTATCTTCCGCCTTCGCTCGATGTCGCCGCCGAGCGCGAACAGGTCTGCCCCGAGTGCGGTGCGCGTTTCTACGCGCCGGGGGCCGAGGAACTCGCCTTCAATTCGCAGGGCGCCTGCAGGAAGTGCGAGGGTACGGGCATTGTCCGCGAAGTCGACCTCTCGACCCTTGTTCCAGACGACTCCCTCACCATCGACGAGGGCGCCGTTGCGCCGTGGCAGTCGCTCATGTGGTCGCTGATGAAGGACATGGCCCGCGACATGGGCGTTCGCACCGACGTCCCCTGGCGCAACCTCACGGACAGGGAGCGCGACATCGTCCTCCACGCCCCGCCTGAAAAGCGACACCTCGTTTACCAGATGCGCACCGGCGAGAGCGGCGAGATGGACTTCACCTTTTTCAACGCCGTCTACACGGTTGAGAACGCCCTGAAGAACGTAAAGGACGAGAAGGGCATGAAGCGCGTCGCAAAGTTCCTGCGCGAAGGCGTCTGCCCGGATTGTGGCGGCACACGCCTTTCCGAGCGGGCCCGCGCACCGCTTCTGCGCGGCATCTCGCTCGACAAGGCCTGCCAGATGACGCTGTCCGAGTCAATCGAGTGGGTGAGGGGAGTACCGGCCTCCTTGCCTGAGCCGATGCGTCCCATGGCCGAGCGCATCTGCGAGGCCTTCCATGACACGGCGCGCCGATTGGTCGACCTCGGCCTGTCGTACCTCGCACTCGACCGCGCCGCCTCCACGCTTTCCACGGGCGAACGGCAGCGCATGCAGCTGGCCCGCGCCGTCCGCAACCGCACAACCGGCGTGCTCTACGTACTCGACGAGCCGTCCATCGGCCTCCATCCGTCAAACATCGAGGGACTGACCGGCGTCATGGACGACCTTGTCGCGGACGGGAACTCCGTCCTTCTTGTCGACCATGACCCACAGGTGCTTTCGCACGCAGACTGGATCGTCGAGCTCGGTCCCGGCGCCGGCGCGAACGGCGGCCGCCTCATAGCCGAAGGCACCGTCGCAGACATCGTCGCCAACCCGCAGTCCCAGATCGGCCCATTCCTTGGGGGCGTCACCGCCAGTGGCCCCTTCCAACGCCAGGTGGAAGGGGCCACTGGCGGTGTCGCCCCCAAAATTCATCTTGCGACTTCGGCAATCCATACAGTGCAACCACTGGAGGTGTCGTTCCCAAAGGGAAAGCTCTCCGTCGTGACAGGCGTTTCCGGTTCCGGCAAGACCACGCTCATCCTCGAAAGCCTCGTACCAGGCCTCTCGGCGCAGATCGCCGGCCATCGTCTGCCGGAACACGTACGCTCAGTTTCCGCTCCTGGAATCGATCAGGTGAAACTGATTGACGCGACTCCGATCGGCATCAACATCCGCTCGACTGTCGCCACCTACGCCAACGTCCACGACGAGCTCCGCAAAATCTACGCCCGCACTCCCGACGCCAGGGAGCGCGGCCACAAAGCGGGTGACTTCTCCTACAACACGGGTTCGCTCCGCTGCGCGACGTGCGACGGCACAGGCGAGATCAGCCTCGACGTGCAGTTCCTGCCGGATGTGGACATCCCTTGCCCCGACTGCCACGGCTCGCGCTATGGCCGCGCCGCATACGCCGTGAAGCGCAAAGGCGTCGCCCTTCCCGAACTCATGGCGATGAGCGTTGACGAGGCTCTTGACGCCTGTTCCGACCTCCGGTTGGTAAGGGAAAGGCTTCAAGTGCTCCATGACCTCGGACTTGGCTATCTTACACTTGGCGAGGAGACTCCGGGTCTTTCGGGAGGCGAGGCGCAGCGTTTGAAGCTCGCAAGCGAAATGGGGCGCGGACAGGGCGACTCGCTTTTCGTCTTCGACGAGCCCACGATAGGCCTGCACCCGCTCGATGTGCGGACGCTCCTCGGCGTCTTCCGCCACCTCATCGGCAATGGAGCCACGGTCATCGTCATCGAACATGACCTCGACGTGATACGCGCGGCAGACTGGGTCGTCGACATGGGGCCGGGAGGAGGACTTGACGGCGGCCGCATCGTGGCCACAGGAACGCCAGCCGAGATTGCAGCTGACAAGAGGAGCATTACGGGGAGGTACCTTGGCAGAGCAGATAACAGATAATAGATAACAGATATTTGATAACAGATTTGACTTGCGAAGAACCAAGAACCAAGAACCAAGAACCAAGAACTAAGAACCAAGAACTAAGAACCAAGAACTAAGAACCAAGAACTAAGAACCAGGAACTGAGAACCAGGAACTAAGAACCAGGAACTGAGAACCAGGAACTAAGAACCAGGAGGAACGATGGACAAGGATTTGGTTTCGATGCCGCCGCAGGCGATGGCGGCGGAGGAATGCGAGCGGCGGATACGCAAGCTCGTGGATTCGCTGAGACGGCGCAAGCTCGACGGCGCAATCATAACGGAGGGCGTGAGCCGCCTCTACTACACCGGTTTTGAGAGTTCGGCGGGAACGCTGCTGATTGACGCGGTCGAAGGCCCCGTCTTCGTTGTGGACTTCCGTTACATCCTGATGGCGCGAAAGGCAATGCCCTTCGCGAAATGCGTTCTCCAGAAGAGCGGTGCGCCCTCATGCGTTAAGCGCCACACGAGGAAGTGGCGGACGGCGGGCTACGAGGCGCGGATGTCCGTGAGCTCATTCGACCGGCTCAAGGCGCAACTTGGCCATGTCGAATCATGGACGGCCATTGACGACACCATCTCCAGCCAGCGCGCCGTCAAGTCCAAGGCCGAGCAGGCGATTCTGCGCAGAGCTGTGGCCGCGAACGACAGGCTTTACTCATATGTTCTTTCGCTGATACGCCCCGGCATGACGGAGTGGGAGGTTCGCGGTCTCTTCCGGAGCGGCGCCGACATGGTGGGGCAGGGGGAGTCGTTCGACACGATTGTCTGCGCCGGCGCGAACGGGGCGGAATGCCACCACGAGCCCGACTTGACCCCCATCCCGAAGCGCGGTCCCGTCCTGATGGATTTCGGCGTCCTGCTCGACCACTATTGCTCCGACATGACGCGCTGCATTTCCTTCGGCAAGCCGTCGGACTTCTACCGCAAGATTTACAATATCGTCCTTGAGGCGAACCGCAAGGCCATCGCGAAGTTGCGTCCTGGGATGACGGGCGAGGAGGTCGACGCCATAGCGCGCAAACACATCAAGAAGGCCGGCTACGGCGACGCCTTCGGCCACTCGCTTGGACACAGCGTCGGGATGGAAATCCACGAGGGGCCAAACTTCTCGCCCAAGGAGGAGCGCGTCATCAAGCCGGGGATGGTCATCACCGTCGAGCCGGGCATCTACCTCCCCGGCCGCCTCGGTGTCCGCATCGAGGACGTCGTCCTCGTCACCCGCAACGGTTGTGAATGCCTGTCGGAGTCTTCGCGGAATCTTGAGGTGCTCTAGCACCTCAAGATAGTTTTTTTTGAAATGAACTTCAAGGCCTCACCACGTAGCATTAGCGAAGTACGCGCCTCCATCCGCGCGATTCTCAAACAGGCGAATTGCCCCGAAGAAATCCTCGTGGACCTTGATCCCGGGACGTATTCCCCGGGGGATTTCCACTTTTCGGCGGATGATTCATCCCCGTCATGCCGCGTCACATTCTCGGGACAGCCCGGTACTTTGCTTTCCGGTGGCCTTAGGATTGGCAAGGAGTTCTGGCATCCCGTTCCAGCGGAGAAGGCGGAATGGTTCCCGCCTTCCACCCTCGACCGGATTCGTTGCGTTCATCTGCGTGATTTCGGCCTTGATGCCGACGACTGGGGCACGTTGTGCGCCGTCGGCGCCTACAACACCCAGTCGCACTACCCCAACTACCCGAAGGGCCGTTTTTGCGAGGCCTATTGCATTGGCAAGGACTCTCTTTCCCGCAGGCTTGCGCTTGCGCGTTATCCGAAGAAAGGGGAGTTCGACGCGCTCGACGCCGTAAAGGACGTCGGCGACTGCGCCGAGTTCCCTCCGCAAAACTATTTCCGCGACTGGAACCGGCGCACGAATCCGCGTCCCGGCGAGTACATTGTGAGCCGGGCGACAAACGCCCACATCAAAAGCTGGAAGCACGCCGAGGACCCGTGGATATTCGGGTACTTCATGTGGGACTGGGCCGATGCATCCACGCCGGTGACCATCGACACGGACCACCGGCGTCTCCTTCCCGCATTCGTCGGCCACTACGGGGCCCGCGCCGGCGGGAAATACTATTTCTACAACATTTCCGAGGAACTGGCCACCCCGGACGAATGGTATCTCGACCGCGTTTCAGGCAACCTCTACTTCCTGCCCGGACCCGATGACGAATTTCTCGTATTCAACTATCGGCAGGAACCGGTTCTCCAGGTCGAAGGCGCCGTAAACCTCGCCTTCCGCAATCTTGAAATCTCGGGGACGGTATCGGACGCGATTTCGGCGAAAGGAGACAATCTGCTTTTCAGTCGCTTGCGGATATCCAATGTCGGAGGCAACGGAATCGTCGTGTCGGGTTCGGGCAACCGCGTCGAGGAAACGGAAATCTGCCATACGGGCAAGGGCGGCGTAATTATGGACGGGGGCGACCGGGCCACGCTCACGGACGGTAAGGGAGTGGTCGCCGACTGCTTCATCCATGATTTCGCCGAAGTCTTTCTCACCTATGCGGCGGGCATCGAGCTTAAGGGAGTGGGCAACGCGGCGTCGCACAACGAAATCTGCAACACGCCCCATGTCGCCTTCTTGTACGGCGGCAACGGGCACCTCATCGAATACAACTACCTGCACCATGTCGTCCTCCAGTCGCAGGACGCCGGCGCCATCTATTCGGGAAAGGACTGGGCCGCATTCGGCACGGTCATCCGATACAACAGGATCGAGGACATCGGCTCCGGTGAATTCAAGCCCGACGGCATCTACTGGGACGACGGCCTCTCGGGGCAGACCGCCTACGGAAACCTTCTTGTCAATGTCCGCAAGTACGGATTCATGGCTGGGGGCGGGTTTGACAACGTCATGGAGAACAACCTTCTCGTCGACTGCGCCACCCCCTTCGCCTGCGACGACAGGGACCGCGACGGATTCGTCCACAACGGCTGGGCGCGGGAGCATGTGTGCCGGCCCGATTCCGTGATGTGGCAGACGCTCAGGGCGCAGCCAGTTCACTCCAAGCCGTGGAAGGACAAGTACCCGCGTCTCTCCCGGCTTCTCGGTTTCGATGGGGACCCCGACGACCCGGATTTCCCCTGCAATCCGTCCGGCTGCCGTGTCTGCAACAACGTCATGAACAATCCGAAGGGGGAAATCGGGTTGGTCGTGGATTCATTCAGGCGCTATTCGACCGTCGAAGGCAACGTCGTGGCCGAGAAGGCCTCCACGGACTGGTTTCATGGGGACCCGCATGTCGCGGGTTTCGCCCCGATTCCCGTGGCGGACATCGGCCGCCGCATGGGCAGTTGCGCAAAAATATAAGTTGCGTTGACAAGGTTTGGTATGCTATGATTATGCTGACAACCGAGGAGAATACAATGAAGTTTTCGTATGTTTCGCGATTCAAGTTCGTTTCCTTTGCGTTTTTCGCCGCCTTGCTCTGTTGGCATGCACCGGATGCAACCGCCGTCGAGGTGCCAGCGGGGTGGAGCACGATCTATGTGGCGTCAGACGGCGACGACGCCAATGACGGCTCGACGTGGAATTCGGCCAAGGCCTCGGTCGCCGACGCTCTCGCAGACGCCTCCTCCGGCAATGTCTTCATCGAGGTGGGCGAGGGCACGTTCTACGAAAACGCCACGCTTGTCCCACCCGCCAACGTCTGGATCGTCGGCCAGGGCGCAGACAAGACCACTCTCCATTTTGGCGGGAACGTCCGCGGTGTCGAGATGTCGCATTCTTCGTCGCTATTGGCTTCGCTCTGCATTCGCGGCGGTAAAGCCACAGGAAAAGGCGGAGGCGCAAGCATTTCCGCCGGCGAAATGAGAGACTGCCGGATTACCAGCTGCTGGACCACTGACTACAACGGCCACGGCGGCGGCGTGTACATGACCGGCGGCTCGCTTTCCGGCTGCGAAATCGACAACTGTCAAGCCACGATGCTCTATAGCCATGGGAATGGCATCTACATCGCCAACGGCACCGTCACGAACTGCAACATCCACGCGAACGACGGCGGTTACTCGCACGATAACCCGCTTTTCGGTTCCGCCGGGGGCGTCTATATTGAGGGCGGAACGCTGGTTGCGTCGCGGATACATCACAACAGCAAGGCGACCATTGCCGGGATTAACCAGGTTGGCGGAACTGTCGCGAACTGCCTCGTGTACGGCAATTCGGGAACAGTATACGGCGCAGCCGGTCTGCGCAAGACCGCCGGCAACACCTATAACTGCACATTCTACCGCAACCGCCGATCTTCCGACACCGAAGGCAACTCGGGCCTTGAGCAAAGTGGCGGAACGACCATCAACTGCATCTTCTCCGAAAACTATCCCGGCGGCAATCTCCTTGGGGGCGTCAAGGTGACAGGCGGATCATTTAAAACGAACATTGTGGACATCGCGCCGTCCTACGGAGGCGCGGTTGGTGTGATTGCCGCCAACCCCAGGCTTCGCGATCCGGAGAACGGCGACTTCCACCCGATCATGGGGTCGCCGGCGATTGGCAATGGCGCCCCGTTGCCTGGCTTGACTGCGGATTTCGAGGGAACGCCGCGCGGCGCGGCCCCGTCCATCGGCGCCCTTGAGTACGTTTCGGCGGGAGGACCGCTGACTGCCGCGATCATGACCTCCGCCGACAAGATTCCCGTCGGCGGCAGCGTGACATGGACGGCGGCGGTGGAGGGCTCCAATTTGAACGGACTGACGTACGAGTGGTACCTGGACGGCGCCTCACTCGTCATGTGCACGGGCGACGTTTTCGTCTTTGACCAACTTGACGCCGGAACCCATGTGGCCTCGCTCATCGTGCGCAACGCCGCCGGAGAGACTGCGCAGGCGTCGCTTGCGACGCCGATCCTCGTTTCGCCGGTTACCGTGTACGTTTCCAACGACGGCGCGGGCGTATGGCCATACGATGCGCCCGCCAAGGCGACCAACGACATCGTGGAGGCTTACGCCGCGCTTTGGCTTTCCCCTTCCACCACTGGCACAATCAATGTCGCCTCCGGCACATACCAGTGCAGGGACCAGCTGCTTCTCCAGAATCCAATGCGAATCGTGGGTCAGGGGGCTTCCGAGACGATCCTCGACTTCAACCATGCCCACCGGGGCCTTCAACTGGTTTCGGGCGCGGCCAGAGTGGAGGCGCTTTGCGTGCGGAGAGGCTGCGTGGCCGCGTCCGGAGCCGGTCTGTACTTGTCCGCCGGCGAGGTGAGAAATTGCCGCATTACGGAGTGCTACACGTCCCCCGCCTGGGGTGAGGCGGGCCACGGCGGCGGAGTCTACATGACCGGCGGCACGCTTTCCGGCTGCGAGATCGACAACTGCCAGACGCCCACTCTCTACAACCACGGCAACGGAATCTGGATGTCGGGCGGCACCGTGACGAACTGCGACATCCACGCCAACAACGGCGGCTATTCACACGAAGTAATCGACTACGGTTCCGCCGGCGGAGTCTATATGACGGGCGGACGGATTGTGGATTCTCGAATTCACCACAATTATAAGGCCTCCGTCGCCGGCCTTGAATTGCGGGATGGCACAGTTGAGAATTGCAGCATCTACTCCAACGGGGATACCACATACGGCTGCCCCGGCGTCCACAAGGTGGGCGGTACGCTGCGCAATTCGCTGGTTGTCGGTAATTCCGGAACAGAATCTGTCGCGGGCGTTTACCAAACAGCTGGAACGCTCTCCTTCTGCACGATTGCCGCAAACGTGGGAGCCAAGGATGCCGATGGCCGGTCAGGCCTCTCGATGGAGGGCGGCACGGCCGTCGGCAACATAATCTGGGGCAACGGCCCGGGCGATCCGCCCGCGGGCGGCTGCCGTGTCGCCGGAGGCACCTTCGAATATAACCTCACAGCCGCCGCGGTCGCAATGGGGACGGGCAACATCGTTGGCAACCCCTTCTTCCGCAACTTCGCCGACGGCGACTACCACCTGCGCCGCAGTTCGCCGTGCCTCGGCCAGGGCCCGGTCCAATCCTGGATGGCCTCCGCCGTCGACCTCGACGGCAACCCGCGCATCAACCGCAACCACCCGCCGGACCTCGGCTGCTATGAACTTGGCGATGCCGGCTCGACAATGATTATATTGCGCTAGAAATTTCACGATGGAACCGGTTGCATGCGGCATTTGCAAAAGACCACGCCCCCGCCGGGGCGCGGCGCTCCTGCTTGTGCTGTGGATAATCGGCCTCCTCGGGATCATCGTCGTGTCTTTCGCATGGGACGCCAACCTCGAGGGCAAGGTGGCCTCATTCGCGCGTAAGCGCGCCAAAACCGACGCTATCGCGCGTTCCGGGATGGAGATTGCCAAGATGCTCCTCGACAAGCAGGGGCAGGTCTCCGGCAACGAGGACGACGAGACGAAGGAAGGGGACGAGTGGTATGAGAACGCGCTTTCCCTCCACCGCGGCTATTCCGTGACCCTCACGCGGCCTGTGGGCGAGGGGACCGTGCGCGTCGACATAGAGCCTGAAGAAGTCTGGCGAAACGTCAACAAGCTCGACGACGAGGACTGGGAACGCATCTTCCAGAATGTCCTCGGCCTCCCGGAGGACTACTGGCCCGAGCTGATCGATTCATACAAGGACTGGATTGACTCGGATGGCATTCCATTGCAGAATGGTGGCGAAACAGAGGACTATTATGCTACACTAGATAAGCCGTATTCCGCCAAGAACGCCCCGCTCGACACGGTCCGTGAGCTTTTGCTTATAAAAGGGTTCACAGAACCGATTCTGTCCGGCGGCGTCCTCAACCCGGAAGACCCGAAGGAGCAGCAGATCTACATCACAAACGGTGTGGAGCGGCTGCTGACCGTCTATGGCGACGGAAAAATCAACGTGAATGCTGTCCGCGGGGACAATATTTCCGTTCTTCTTACGTTGCCAGGAGTAACGGAAATAGAAGCCAATGCGATCATAGAGGAGCGCAACCAGCCTTCGTCGGGCCTCACCTCGGACGAGGATGATCCGTCGTTCAAGAGCGTCGAGGATTTCATGGCGAGAGTCGGCGACCTGTTGGACGACAGCTCGATCCGCAACTACATCACGGTGAAGTCGCAGTACTTCCGGGTGACTTGCGTCGGGCAAATCGACCGTGTCACGCGGCGAATCTGGGCGGTCGTCTATGCGGACGGAAAGGATTTCCGGGTTCTTCGCTGGCGCGAAGAGCCCTAAAAGTGGTTAGTGGTTTAGTGGTTAGTGGTTAGTTTGCGGTAGTGGCAAGTTGACAGTTTGAATGGCAGAGATTGAACAAGTTGGACTGCTGATTGACGGCGACACGCTCTATGGCGTTGCCGCATCTTCTGGCGTACCCTCGAAGGTCCAGTCATGGCGCTTTTCCTCAGGGGCTGTCGCCCCTGAGGAAGTTCAAAGTTCAGAGTTCAAAGTTCAGAGTTCCGACGAACCAACGAACGAACCACTAAACGAACCAACTGATGCGTTGTCCGACGATTCGACAATCCGACAATCCGACGATTCGACGAAAAAACCTTCCCTTGCCGAAGCTCTCGCGTCGGCAAGGGAAGCGTTGCACGCCGAAGACGGCTGCGTGTTGGCGCTGCCGCCGGACGAACTTGTTGCAAAGATCATTTCTCTTCCGCCAGTTGAGCCTGATGCCATAGGGGCCATGGTGCGGCTCCAGATGGAGAAGTTCGCGCCAGTTTCCGGGGACGCACTTGAAGTCGCGAGCGAGGTCGTCGGCGCGACTGAGGATTCCACCCGCGTCTTCGCCGTGGCGATGCCGATGGCAAAGCTCGACGCCCTTGCCGAGAATCTTGCGGCCTCCGATGTCCGCGTTTCACGAATCGACTCCTCCCTTCTCTGCGAATGGCGGATGTACTGCGACTGCGCCGCAAAGCCCGAAATAGAAGGTTGCCACGCAATTCTCTTTGTTCTTCCGTCCGGCCGTTGCGACCTCATAATCGCCGATTCCGCAGGGCCGGTCTTTGCACGCTCGCTGGGCAGTAATCACTCCTCCGAAAGTCTTGTGCGTGAACTGGTCCTCTCCATACTCAATCTGGGGGAGGATTTCGCGGGACTCGCCCCCGAAAGGCTCGTCTACGTCGCGGACACTCCGCCGGCGGACGACCTGCCGGAGCGCGTCGACCGGGCGCTTGGTGTTGGCGTCGACTGGCTCAACGCGGCGGAGGTCGGCCCGTATGTCGAAGGCGTGATACGGCGCGATTCAGGGGAAGGGCATATCGACATCGTGCCGCCAGCCTGGCGCGACGTCGAAAAGCAGTCGATCGCCCGCGGACGTTTCATGACGGGTGTCGCGGTGGCGCTTATTATCTGGGCCGTTCTTGCGGCCGCGCTTTTCCTCGTCCCGCGCTTCATGCAGCGGCGGCTTGACGCCCTAGACTCCGCCATTGCCGCAGTCCAGCCCGCCTACAGGACGGTTTCGGACACCCGTACCAAGGTGCGCCTCATCCGCTCCTACCAGGATCGTTCGCACTCGCTGCTCGACGTTTTGCGCACCATCTGCGCCGAGATGCCGGAGGGGATAACATTCTCCTCTATCAGCTACGAAAAGGGCGGCGAAACGCCGGCGAATTCCAAGACGCGCGTTGCCGGCGGGGTCAAGATCGTCGGCGACGCGGACAGCTCCACGTCGGTGCTCGCGTTCAAGGACGTCCTTGACGCATCGGGCCTTTTCGCCCCTGCGAAGCTGAACGGCCCGACGCTTGACGTCAAACGGCAGCGCTACCGCTTTGAGATTGATTCCCGATTCATCGACGAGGAGGGCGGCCAATGATTGTCTCCGAACGCGAAAAAGGGCTTGCCATCGTCACGGCCATCGTTCTTCTCTACGGTCTTCTCTTCGTGCTCTTCAACGGCAAGAACGGGCAGAAGACGAAGATCGCGGACATCCGTACGAAGCGCCGCGAGCGCGAGACATTATACTCGGAATACAAGGGTCTCATCGAGCAGCACCAGATCTGGAACGACGCCTACGCGAAGAACGCCGACCTCATGCCGGTCTTCGAGCCTGGCAGGCAGGTGCAGACCTACTGGCTTGGCGTTCTCGATCGTCTTGCCTCGTCGAACGAGCTCTCGATCATCCGCCGCCAGGTCGGGGATGAGCGGCAGATGGGCGACGTCTACGAGCTGCCGATCGAATGCAAGGAGTGGGAGGGCTCGCTTGAGAGTCTCACGAAGTTCCTCTACGACGTCCACGCCGAGGGCGCCATGCTCGACGTCCGCAAACTCTTCATCCGCCCCGGGCCGCGCGGGCTCCGCGGGAGCTTCACGCTCTTCTGCGCCTTTCTCCGTGCGGAGAACGGCGCAGAAGAGCAGATAACAGATAACAGATAACGGATAACAGATAACAGCTATGGCTCGTGACAGCATCATCTATGAGAAGAGCAGACGGTTCGCATCGCGAATTGTGCGGCTTCATTCGCATCTTCAAAAAAAGAAGGATGAACATGTGATTTCCGCGCAGATAGTCCGAAGTGGCACGAGTGTCGGGGCGAATGTGGCGGAAGCCCTCTACGCGGCTTCGCGCAGAGACTTTCTAAATAAGTTGACAATAGCCCTCAAGGAATGTTCTGAAACAATTTTCTGGCTTGATGTGCTGCGTGACACCGAGTACATCGAAGGCGATGGCGCGACGAGTCTGACGGAAGAATGCCGAGAGCTAATCAGAATGCTCATTGCCACTGTCAGTAAACTCAAAGAACCGACAAATACCGCTTACGAAGTTAAAGAATCCGTAGCTGAATACGACTTTGACTTTGAAAATCCTCTGTTCAAAGAAGGAGGTCTACCATGATTATCTCCCATCTGTTATCTCCCCTTGGCGATGTTTCAAACCATGGCCGCCCCCATCAGTTTTCATTTAGCGGTCGATCTCATCTGTTATCTGTTATCTGTTATCTGTTATCTGTTATCTGCGTCGCTGTTTGCGCGTCCGCGCAAACGGCGCCGCCTCCTGGCATTCGCCGCCTCCCGGGCCGTACACTGCCGGCCGGTCGTCAGGCGCAGCCTGCTGAGCAGGCTCCTTCCGTTGCGGAGTATGACGGCCCG
>JAEEGG010007929.1_pt1 | contig 24273 bp, 19 predicted proteins | sample 9134161 | NCBI WGS metagenome assembly JAEEGG01 (sample SAMN16246543, study PRJNA631951) | gut metagenome | biome: gut microbiome; feature: rumen; material: CR-attached | host: Bos | place: Iran: Karaj | collected 2018-10
CTGCGCATGCGCCGGAGAATTCAAGGAGCGGCTGCTCGAACTGTGAACCCTTGACGTTAGCCTTAGCCATCGGGTTGTCCTTATGAGACAGAGCGATGCAGTAATCCCAGTTCTCAGCTTCCTTAAGATTATCCTTAAGAGGAGCCATTGTGATTGCTTTCTCCTTAGCGATACATGTCTCAACGCAGACACCGCATGAGAGACAGTCCATAGCGGAAACCTGGATTCTGAACTTGTAGTTGTCGTAAGGCTTCATACCTGCCTTTGTCTCGAAAGGTGCATTTGCAGCCTCTTCCTCTGTGAGGAGGAAAGGACGGATAGCAGCGTGAGGGCAGACGATGGAGCACTGGTTGCACTGGATACACTTAGCAGCATCCCATACAGGAATGTCGACTGCTGTACCACGCTTCTCGTAAGCAGCTGTACCCTGAGGGAAAGTACCATCTTCCATACCCTTGAATGTGGATACCGGCAGAGAGTTACCTTCCTGTCTGTTCATGACGTTAACGACCTTTTCGATGAACTCGGGAACTGCCTTCTTCTCAACGGGCTTATCCTCAGCAGTCTTCCAGGAATCAGGAATGTCGACTGCAACAACTGCGTCAACGCCTGCGTCGATAGCAGCATAGTTCATCTGAACGATATCGTCACCCTTCTTACCGTAAGACTTATAAGCAGCCTTCTTCATGTAATCAACTGCCTGCTCAACGGGAAGGATTCCGGAAAGCTTGAAGAATGCGGACTGGCAGATCGTGTTGATTCTTCCGCCGAGACCGATCTCCTTAGCCTTAGCAACAGCGTCAAGAGTATAGAACTTGATATTGTTGTTAGCGATATATCTCTTCATGGAGCCGGGGAGTCTGTCCTCGAGTTCTTCTCTTGTCCACTGAGTATTGAGAAGGAATGTTCCGCCGGGCTTCAGTGTGGAGAGCATATCATACTCATAAACATAAGACTGGTTGTGGCAAGCTACGAAGTCAGCCTTGTTGATGAGGTATGTGGAACGGATAGGTGTTGTACCGAATCTCAAGTCAGAGATCGTGATACCGCCGGACTTCTTGGAGTCATATGAGAAATATGCCTGAGCATACATGTCAGTATGGTCACCGATGATCTTGATGGAGTTCTTGTTGGCACCAACTGTACCGTCTGCGCCAAGACCCCAGAATCTAGCCTGGACTGTGCCCTCGCCTGCAACTTCGATGGACTCGGAGCAGTCGAGTGAGAGGAATGTAACGTCATCATCGATACCGATGGTGAATCTTTCCTTAGGCTGATCCTTCTTGAGTTCCTTATAAACAGCGAGAACGCACTCAGGTGTTGTATCCTTGGAACCCATACCGTAACGGCCGCCGATGAGCTTAGGAGCATTCTTGCCGACATAAGCTGCAGCAACGTCAAGGAAGAGAGGCTCTGCATAAGAACCGGGCTCCTTTGTTCTGTCAAGAACTGCGATAGCCTTAACTGTGGAAGGAATAGCCTCGAGGAGCTTCTCAGCAGAGAAAGGACGATAGAGGTGAACCTTAACGAGACCAACCTTCTCACCGTGAGCATTGAGGAAGTCGATAACTTCTTCAGCTGTCTCGCAGACAGAACCCATAGCGATGATCACACGGTCTGCATCAGTAGCACCATAGTAGTTGAAGAGCTTGTAATCTGTGCCGCGGATCTCGTTGATCTTATCCATGTAGTACTGAACCTGATCAGGTACTGCAAGATAGAAGGGGTTGGAAGCTTCTCTGCCCTGGAAGTAAATATCAGGGTTCTGAGCTGTACCACGGAGTGTCGGATGGTTAGGAGAAAGAGCTCTCTTACGGAAAGCCTTAACTGCCTCATAATCAACCAATGATCCGAGCGTATCGTAGTCGATAACCTCGATCTTCTGGATCTCGTGTGATGTACGGAAACCGTCGAAGAAGTGGAGGAAAGGAACTCTTGTCTTGATGGATGAAAGGTGAGCTACTGCAGCAAGATCTGCAACTTCCTGAACGGAGTTAGCGCAGAGCATTGCGAAACCTGTCTGACGGCAGGCATAAACGTCTGCATGGTCACCGAAAATGTTAAGTGCGTGTGCAGCGAGAGCTCTTGCTGATACATGGAAAACGCAAGGAAGGAGCTCGCCTGCGATCTTATACATGTTAGGAATCATCAAGAGGAGACCCTGTGATGCGGTGTAAGTTGTGGTTAATGCACCTGTAGCGAGTGAGCCGTGAACAGCACCTGAAGCGCCTCCCTCAGACTCCATCTCGACGATGTTAACCGTCTGTCCGAAAATATTCTTTCTGCCCTGCTGAGCCCATTGATCGGTGTGGTCAGCCATAGGGGATGACGGCGTAATAGGGTAAATTGCAGCGTTCTCGGTAAAAGCATACGAAGTGTACGCAGCAGCCTCGTTACCGTCCATGGTTTTCTTTGTCAGTTCTGCCATAAACATGATCTCCTTTGGAAAATTCTTTGCAGGTCTTATGTGCACATAAGGACCTACTATAAATAACTGAATAATTATAAACCCTTTCCGACAATAATGGGGGCATAAAACAAACAAATTAACAGTTTATTTTTTATTAAAAAAGAGCCCTCTTCTATTTGCGAAGAGAACTCCTTTTAATTCGGTGTAATGAACTGTGTAATCAGTTTAACCTCCATCAGGCGTTAGCGGGGGAGGACTGTCACCACCACCGGGCGGATCTGTCTGTTCCGGCGGCGGATCTGTCTGCGTCGGAGGCGGCGGATCTGTCTGCGTCGGAGGCGGTGGATCTGTCTGCGTCGGAAGCGGTTCGTCCGTCTCGGTAGGTCTTGTCTGTTCGCTTTCTGTCGGCTTCGGCGTCGCTGTAGCCTCCGGCTTCGGAGTAGGGGTAGGTGTAGTAGTCATGATACGGGACGTGATCTCGCCCGTCTCCTTATCCATGGTCGCATAAGTGCCGTCAGGATTAAGAACACCTACAGCAACTCGCTTGCCGTAAGGATAGTATGTCGTGGTGTTATAGAGCACGCGGTCGATCTCTTCACCGGCAGCGTTATACCAGATCTTATAAGCATTGGCTGTTATGCCCTGATGAGCTTCTCTGATCGTTTTTGTCTTTCCCGTCTCGAGCTCCCTGTCTTCAACGTATTCCTCAGCTCCGGCTGAAACCACGTTCGTGATCTCGGCATAAAGCTCGATATACTTTCCATCGGGAAGCTTCTTACCGTAAACCTGGGCATTGCAGGTGTAGTCAGAATAATCAAACCATGCAACGACAACAACCTGATAATCGGTATCATTCTTGAACTGGAAATCCAATGCCGGCCAGTCAACAGTCGCATCCAGACCGGTCTGTACATAATCGGACGGCCAGGCATGAGCGCTGCGTCTGACGACTTCAAGATCTGCTTTAAGGACTGCGTTATAAAGAGTAGTGCTTACCTGGCATATACCGCCGCCTAAGCCCTGCTCATACTGACCGCCCTGAATGACAGTAGCTTCCTTAAATCCGTTTTCAACCGTTCTCTGACCTACAATGTCATTGAATGAGAATATCTCGCCTGGTTCGAGGATCGTACCCGTCATGTTCTCACATGCCTGATTAAGGTTATTATTACGGTTGCTGTTCGAAGATGCCTTGGTAGAACATTCTCCGATAAGACCGAAATTCTCATTGATCATGGCAGCCGTGATCTCAGGTTCCTTCTTCACAGTCGGAACAGTGACTACACCTACATAGGTCTTGGAATCAAACAGAGCTTTTACTTCTTTTGCTGCAGTATCGATATCGATATCATATCCTATCTTCTCTTTGTCAATAATATACGTACGGTTCTCTGTATCAAAATCAACAATGGAAGCATTCTTTACTTCAGCATAATCTTTGATATAAGGTTCCAGAACCTTGTTGATCCTCTCGATGACTCCCTCTATCTGAACCGTGTAAGCAGTCTCATATGTATCAGGAGAATTCTTCAGCTGCTGTACTTTGTTGTAGCACTCTGCAAGCTGTACAAGATCGGTATCATCAACAGGTCTGTACTTTGCAAATGCCTCATCAAGGATCTCACGGGTATTGTATTCAAAAGAAGCATCGTTGAAATTCGGATAAAGGGTCTTTTCCAACAGCTTGATCTCGATCTTTATCTCAAGGGGTTTTTCCGGCAATGACTTGGAAACCGCATTATATGCCTCATCTTTGGTCATTCCGCCTACATCGATCCCGTCAATGACCGTTCCGGCATAGAACCTGTCGGTCATAAGCTCTGCATAAGCTTCCTCGGCAGTGATCTCCGTAACCGTACCATCTGCCAATGTTACCTCGATCCTTTCCTTAAACGGTTCAAGATAATAGATAGCGGCAAATACCGCACCTGCTATGAGAAGGATGGCAGCAGCAATGGCGATAATCGGACCGGCAATCTTCTTTTTGCTTGCCTTGGATTTCTTAGACTTGCTCTTGGATGAGAAGCCGTATTGTTCATTTGAACTGCTGCTTTGGGTCTTTTTAGAAGTTTTCGGGCTCTTTTTGCCTGAATCACCATTAGTGCTCTTTCCGAGGCTCTTGTAATCAAACTCTTCATACTCGGAAACTTCAGCTTTTGCGGCTTTCCTGCCTGAAAGTTTATCGGAACCGTGATTATCCACGGGTACCAACGACGAACTTCTTACATCTGAAGATCTGCTATAGTCCTGTGCCTGACCGGCTTTTTTCTTCATTACTTCTAACCCCTTTGCATATAACAAAGATATACTTATAATCCTACACAATAATAAACATACTTTTTTCAAACTTCAACCACGACAGATGAACATATTACTTAAAAAATCAAACATATTTATCAATGGTTGTTGTAAAATCGTTTATATTCTTCACGGAGCGGGATAACAATGGCTGAAAACTACAGGGCGCTCTTGGCTGCAGACATGGATTATACCCTTCTGGCACCCGGAAAAGACGTGCCCGAGGGAAACAAAGAAGCCATAATGGCTCTCAAAAAAGCACACGTGGCATTTACGATCGCCACCGGCAGGTCATCTTTTCTTGTAGGTAAATTTGCCGAGGATCTGAATATCGACGTTCCGGTCATTACAAGCAACGGAGGCTCGCTCTTTGATGCAGCAGCGAGAAAACAATTCGCTTCCAAAGATTTTGAGGATAAGAAGATAAGAAACATTTTGAGGTATCTTCTGGATAACGATGCCGACGCTACTCTGTATTCTGATGAAGGCATCTTTTTTGCGCCCTGCTCGGGCAGGAAATTCTTCGTGGAAGGTTATAACGTCGGTGTGGAACCCTCAAAACAGGCGCCGATCATCGATATCGGAATGGATTTTCCCGAAAAGGATATCATTCCGGCATTCAACAAGATCCTTCTCATAAATCCCAACCGGACAGTGTATGACATGCTTTCTTCAGATCCCGGTCTCGAAGTTATCTGCTCAGGTCCCGGTCTTTATGATGTCATGCCAAAAGGATCTTCCAAGGGAGATGCCCTGTTAAGACTTGCGGACTATCTCGGGATCCCTGAAGCAAACACTTTCGCCATAGGCGACAACGATAACGATGTCTCCATGATCGAGGCCGCTCAATATGGAATAGCAATGGGAAATGCCACCGAAAAAGCGAAAAAGGCCGCTTATTATATCACCGCAGACTATGACAGCCTCGGCTTTGCCAAGGCTGTCTATGAATTCATTATTCCTTTAACAGAGAAGTTTTAAGCAAGCTTCGACTTAACGTATCCTTCCACCTGACCCTTAATGGTCTCGAAAGATGTTTTAGCACTTGCTTCATCAGAATCGTAAACACCCATGTAGATCTTAAGCTTGGGTTCTGTGCCTGAAGGTCTGGCGCATGCCCAGTCTATTCCCTTCTTACCGCCGAGCTCATAGAGAAGAACGTTGGACTTGGGAAGAGTAATCTCTTCGATCTCCACACCGGACTCGGTAAAGACATAGCGTTTGGACTCCTTATAGTCACGGACTGCTTTTACCGTTGCACCGCCAAGAAGGTTTTCAGCCTGCTTAAGATCCTTGCAGTCAGCGAGTTCTTTTCTGAGTTCAACCATGCAGCTGCCTATCTTCTCTATGCCTTCCTTGCCTTCAAGAGTGCAGCTGATCGTCTGCTCGATGCCGAAACCGTATTTCTCGTAAAGGTGATCAAGCCTGTCCGCCAGAGTCTCACCCTTCTCGAAAGAAGCTGCAGCCATGTTACAGATGAGCATTGCAGCTACGACAGCATCCTTATCGCGTACGTCGACGCCTGAAAGATAACCGTAGCTCTCTTCAAAACCGAACTGGAAGTGCTTGTCTCCGAACTCGTCATCAAGCTTGATCCTCTCACCTATGAACTTAAATCCTGTAAGTGTCTCCTGAAGTTCCACGCCATAGTAATCGCAGATAGTCTTTACGAGTTTGGAAGAAACGATCGTAGTGACTGCAAAGGACTTGTCGGGAAGAGTTCCGAGTTTCTTCTTTGCATCAAGGATATAGTCCAGGAGCATCAGTCCCATCTGGTTACCAGTGAAGCATTTATACTTAACTTCACCGTTCTCTACAACTCTGGCGGCAGCTCCGATCCTGTCCGAGTCAGGGTCAGTACCGAATACCAGTGATGCATCGGTCTTTTTGGCAAGCTCGATGGCCATGGAAAGCGCTTCCGGATTTTCAGGATTAGGAAGGCTAACCGTCGGGAAAGAACCGTCGGGAAGCTCCTGTTCGGGAACGATGTGGATATTCTTAAATCCTACGGCTTCAAGGATCCTTCTTACCGGCTTATTGCCTGAACCGTGCAAAGGTGTGTAAACGATGCTCATATCAGCCTGCTTCGCGATGGCTTCGGGATCAACAACGAGCTTTGTCAGCATCTTCGTGAATGCATCATCGATCTCAGGTCCGAAAGCCGTGACAAGACCTTTTGCCTTGGCTTCTTCAATATCCATCATCTTGATGGTTCTTATATCAGAGATGGCCTCAATGTTTGAAAGGACCGCATCAGCCGCTTCGGGAGGGACCTGTCCTCCGTCTTCTCCGTAAACCTTATAGCCATTGTACTTTGAAGGGTTATGGGAAGCCGTGATCATGACTCCGGCAAAAGCTTTAAAATATCTGACGGAGAATGAAAGGACCGGAACGGGTCTCAATTCATCTGAAAGCCTGCTGGGAATACCGTTTGCAGCAAGGACCTGAGCCGTGATCTGCGCGAACTCGGGAGAGAAATGTCTTGAATCGTAAGATATAACCACTCCTCTTGCCACAGCCTCATCTCCGCAGGACAAAATGAATTTTGCAAGTCCTTCAGATGCTTTTGCGACCGTATAGATATTCATCCTGTTGGTGCCTGCGCCGAGAACGCCTCTTAATCCGGCAGTGCCGAACTCAAGGTCTCTGTAGAATCTGTCCTCGATCTCTTTTCTGTCATCCTTAATGGCAACAAGTTCATTTCGCGTTCCCTCATCGAAGAACGGATCCGTCGACCAAAACTCATATTCTTTCATAAAGTCCATAACTCAAAACCTCCATACAATGATTCATATTTAAGCGGCGGGACCTGCAATGGTCTTTTTCTTTTTCGAAAGACTCTTGTCAACAAAGATAAATGCTGCTAAAAAGACAACTCCGGCACAAGATATAGCCGCACCGGCTTTAATACCGGGAGCCGTAAACACAAGCTCAGCCGTATGATCTCCGGAAGGAGCATCAAACGAAAGGAAAGCATCCTGATATGTCTTGAATTCGGCCGGTACGCCATCAATATAAAGCTGCCATCCGTCTTCAGCAGGAATTGTTGTAATAACCGTCTCATCTGTATCCAGACCGCTGATGCTGAATTTGGCATAACCGTCAGTCACAAAATCGGTCTTGACCTTAGTCTTATCAACTTCTGCAAACTGTCTGGAAAAAGTCTCTATGTCAAAACTTGCAAATCCGATATTCAGATAAGACCACTTATCCCGGTCAGACCAGAAAGTAACTTTTACGTCTTCGCCCTCTTTAAAATTGCCTAATCTGACTATCCTTGAATAATATGTGCCCGAATCAATATTGGCTACTTTTACACCGTTAACAAAGACATCCGTGGCATCCATGATCCTTCCGGTAGCAACCGAACAATAGATCTCACCGTCAGAAGGTGCTTTGAATTCATATTCCATAATGATCGGAACTTCACTGTTTGTCCTGTAAATATCCGTAAGATTATTTTTCAGTTCGTTCTGAACTGTCTTTTCAAGGCCAAGAGGATCTACAGATTCGGTTCCGGTCCCTATCTCCGTTTCTTCGCTTTCCGAACTGTCACTATTTCTGCTAATGCTTTCAAGATATCTGTTTGTTGTATATTCGTGCAGATTGAGGGTGACACCGTTAAAGATCGTCGGTTCTCCGGTAACGTCTTCGCCGATCTTAATAAATATGTCTTCCGAAAACTGATCCGGGAATAAAGACCGGTACCAGTCATTCTGAAGAGTAAAGAAGTCTTTTTCCTTTGTCTGTCTCTCGTTTCTGAAAAAATCAAAATCAAAAGAGCCTTTATCGGCAGCAAACCCCAGCGGTAAAGCATTTTCGTTGGAATAAAATTTCAAACCGGTTCCGACCGTGTCTTCTCCTTTGAGATCATACATATCAAGTTCTTCTCTTGATGACAGCGATCCAATCGAGAAAAACGCTTCTACTGAGGGACAGGTATATGAGTGCCAAACAGAAAAGTAATTATAGTTAGTTGCCAATCCTAATTGTTTCAAAAAATGGTGCATTCTCTTATTTGAACTGGAATTAAAAAACGATAATCCGTTATAGTTTCCGTAAAAAGCTTCACCATATTCAGTGTAGTATTCAACAGTATAATCCGTAGTCTTCACGGTTTCAGCTCTGAAAGCACCTGAACCGGCGTTATTATTCCGGGCGTAATCTCCAAACTCCTTTTCGGCTTTGATCGAAGCACTGTATTCATTTGCAGAACCTCTGCGTAAAGTCAGCGCATCAACGGCAGAAGTCATCATCGGTCCCACAAAAACAGTCTCAAAACATAATATTCCTGCCAACAGCGGAGGTAACATTTTGGGCATATCACGGAGCTGATCCGGCCATTTTCCAAGACCAAAGCCCATAAAGACCCCAGAATATGCCGTTATGAGCAGTATGCTGTAAACCAGAATGTCATTTTTCTCACTGACCTCTCCGGAAGCATAGAAAGTATAGTCTATAGCAACAAGCAGATACATAATAAGCATCGGTTTTATGATGTCTTTTCTTGCCACATCCTTAAGCTTTTCCAGAACCCTGTAGGAAATGATCAAAAACAGCGGCAAAAAAGCAAAAGTATGTCTGTGCAAAAACCAGTTCGGTTCATCGAAAACCTGCCAGGCCGTATCGATCACATAAACAATAGTAGAAAGGAATACTCCCAAAACACAAAAAGCATGTACCTTTTTCTCTCTGCTTTTAAATACGGGGCTGAAGAAATAAATGAAGAGCATTAAAGTTACCGCCAGACTGATAAAGAGCAGCGGATAATTTCCTGACAATACTTCATTAAAGTCTCTCGGGTCACCCAAAAGCATCATATGAATAAATGACAGCGGAGAATAAGTGATCAAGTAACTATTGTAACTGGAAATAGTCTGGTCAGCATTTTTTATGGTATCAAGACCGACCGGAACCAGCAAAAAGGCTGTTATCATTCCCGTAAATCCGGCAGTAAGAACATATCTGACACATACTCCTGCCGCTTTTTTTATGGGCGTTTCCTGTTCAAACTGCCTTATGCACAAATAAAGGAAACAGGCTATGCCGGCCATATATGCAATATAGTAATTGGAAATAAACAGAACCAGCAACGACACGATCAATCCCGCGTACTTCTGCTTTTTGATAAACTTTTCGGTGAAATACAGTATCAACGGCAGAAGCATATATCCGTCAAGCCACATAATATTCATAATATAGAGACGGGCATATGACGAGAATGCATATATAATTCCTAATGCTACCGGCCAAATAGTCTTTTTGTCCTGGAATCTTTTTTCAAGGAACAGACACATAAATCCAGACGCAAGGCTTAATTTGGATACGATTATCGACAAGACTGCAAGATCTATCTGGGACTCATCGATAAACAGATAGATCAGATTGAAAGGGCTTGCTAAATAATAACCGACAGTACCGGCAAAGTTCTTTCCGAGTCCCAGCTGAAACGAATATGTAAGATATGACAGCAACTGTTCTTTCGGAACCGTTCCGAGCTCAAGGATCTTATTTCTCAACAAAGCAAGAAAGGGGGCATACTGTGCTTCCAGGTCGCTTATAAGAAATGCATCCTCTGCAAAGGGATATTTCTGAAATGAAATCAATGCAAGAACAAAAAGAATAAAAGTAATTAATCCTGCGCATAACGGATGAAGATCTGTTTTTTTGCTCTCTGTATTTGTATGCTTAAGTGAAGGGGTAAAAGCTTTTTTCTGTGCAGAACCGCCCTTTAGACTTGATATTTCCTTCATTAATGCTCCGCCCTTTCTCAAGCAAAATTATTGTAATCATTAATTGTTTTTGATTATAATACATTTTAATAAAACGTTTCAATTAATACATTTGTTAAGAGACGTTTCATAAGGGGAATGCTTAATGCTTATTAGTCTCATTGTTCCGTGCTATAACGAAGAAGGATCACTTCCGATCCTTTATGAAGCACTGTGTGACGTAAGAAAGGCAGAGACTTCTCCTGACAGATGTTTTGAATTCATTTTTGTCAATGACGGAAGCCGCGACAAGACCGCGGACATCATAAGAGATCTTGCCAAAAATGATAAATCCGTAAAATATGTATTTTTCTCCAGGAACTTCGGGAAAGAAGCAGCCATGTATGCCGGAATGCAAAAAGCCAAGGGGGATTATATAGCCATCCTTGATGCAGATATGCAGGATCCTCCTTCACTCATTCCGCAGATGATAAATGATCTTGATTCCGGAGAATACGATATTGTTGCTGCAAGGCGTGTTACGCGAAAAGGCGAACCAAAGATAAGAAGTTTCTTTGCGCGTCGTTTTTATAAACTCATCAACCGCATGTGCGACGTCGAGATAGCTGATGGCGCCAGGGATTTCAGGCTCATGAAGCGCGAAGTAGTTGATGCCATCTTAAGCCTTTCGGAACGTCAGCGTTTTTCAAAAGGTATTTTCGCCTGGGTTGGATTCAGGACCAAATGGGTAGAACACGAGAACGTAGAACGCGTTGCCGGCGAGACCAAATGGAGTTTCTGGAAGCTTTTCCGGTATGCGATTGACGGCATTGTAGCATTTACTACTGCACCGCTGCGAATTGCAACATATGCCGGCTTCGGTTTTGCTTTTGCCGGCTTTGTCTATCTCATCTACTACTTCATTCGTGCGATCGTTCTGACGATATATAATGATGTTCCGGGTTATCCTTCCCTGCTGTGCTTTATCCTCTTTATCGGCGGATTGATCCTAATGTGTCTCGGCATCTTAGGTGAATACATCGGGCGAACATACATAGAGACAAAGGGCAGACCGATATATATTCCGTCTGAAGAATCTAAAGATTAAATAATTTGACTAATGAGGCTGTCTCCGACTTTTGGAACAGCTTTTTATTTCGCAAAATATTTATAGAAAAAACTCGTTTCAAAATCCTTAGCGAAAAACTGGTCCTGGATCACTTCAGCATATTCAGCTTTATTAATGTTTCCAAATGAACCAATGTCTTCCTTATCGTTGGGCCAGCCTTTGACTTCTGATCCGAAGATAAGGAACAGATTAAACAAAGCAGGAAACATCATCAGTATTACCGTCAGCATGACAGCAGCCGGCTTAAGCCAGCCTTTCCTTGTCGTCGGCGTGTTTTTTACATCCATTGTATCTGATACAAGTCCGCTTAATCTTATGCAAAAGAAAAACAAGGCAGGCATTGAACCTCTCATACACAGATCATTCATCCCTGTAATCTGATAAAACGGAATAACCATTAATGTGATAACTGAAACCCAAAACACCGGGTCTGATTTGTTTTTGCCGTAAAGAATAGCCACAAAAGGCAGTACTTCTATCACTAAAAAAATTAGATAACAGGGAACAAACAGTCTGGGGTCATCATAGAACTCCCATACAAATCCTTTATAGTCCACCGCTCCGGAATTGGACATATAATAACTCCCGAATATCGAGAGAAGCAGCAAAGCTGATGCAATATTAACGGGGCTCAGAATGTTCATCACCGTTTTGGATGCCTTGTCTGCCCTGAGCTTTTTTCCGAAGAGCACAGCTCCCACGATCGGGATTATGCCGAAAACAGCCCATGGCGAGTAACAGAAAAGAATTCCTGCAGTAAGTCCCATAGAACGCGTGTTAAAAGAAAGAAGGATCAATGCTATTACCAGAAAACACGGCACCATCTGATTATACACACTTGTAAGTTCCCTGAAATTGCTTATATAAGCCAATTTGGGCACCCATCCTTCGACCCAGTACCAACTGTCATACTGAGTGAAGACATACACAATATTCGGCAGGATATCAAGTCCTGAAAAGAAAACAAATATAAACGGAACCCATGCCGTGAACCTCTTGATAAGCACGCTCACAGAGATCAGGGACAGGAATATGCCCAATGAATTCCATAGGAAGTGGACAAAATTGCCAACTTCAAATCCGAACATCTTCCCTGCCAGAGCCGCCGGCATCCAATAGATAAAGTAATACGAGAATGCACGCTCGCCGGAAGCAATCCCGAAAATCTCCCTTACCTCAGGATTGGTCTGCGTGGAATAGTTATATATAACAGGCCAGTCATAGTTTATGAGATCTCTCAGAATAGCACGTCTGTACGGATGATCCTGGATAGTGTATATGTATTCTCCTACTCCGGTAACATACGTTATTACAAGCGCAGCAACGGCAAACCCTATGAAATATGATAACGGTATCTTGATATCATTATCAGTCTTCGAAAGTTTTGTACCGTCAGGATCATTCAGACAGTCTGACACGCAATAAAGAACTATTCCTGCGAAGATCAGCGTAAGCGGGATGCCGACTGACAGACGAAGATATCCCAGAAAAAACATAAACAGCGGTACTGTCAGGAAAAGGACGATCGAAGCATAAAGCCACGGAAAAGGCACCGTGATTGTCCTGGTGTCATGCGAAGATCTCTTCAGGGGAGCGGATTTTTTTGCCTTGCCTTTAGAGAGGTCTCCGATCTGCTTTACTTCTTTCATTATCCTTTCCTTCAGTCCCCGCTGTTTGCTAAGTTATCTTTTATGAGCAGAAGTTCAGAACTGAACCGTCATAAAGTCGATCTGCTGAGGTTCTAATGGTCTGTCACTGTAATCAGTCTTTACGGAAGCTATCTTATCAACAACTTCGATGCCTTCTATTAGTTTGCCGAATGCGGCGTACTGTCCGTCAAGATGCGGTGAATCCTCATGCATAATGAAGAACTGTGAACCTGCAGAATTCGGATCCATTGCGCGGGCCATGGAAAGAACACCTCTTGTATGCTTAAGATCATTCCTGAAACCGTTAGCGGAAAATTCGCCCTTGATTGTATATCCGGGACCGCCCATACCCGTTCCTTCCGGATCGCCTCCCTGGATCATGAATCCCGGGATGACCCTGTGGAAGATGAGACCGTTATAGAATCCCTTTCCTGCCAGGTCTACGAAGTTCTTGACCGTTGCCGGTGCGATATCGGGATAGAGTTCGGCTTTCATGATGCTGCCGTCTTTCATCTGGATTGTAATGATCGGATTTGCCATTTGTATTTCTCCTTATCTGTGTCTGTATGATCTTAAGATGTCATCCTTGATCTTCCAAAGCTTGGGTGACAGGTCAACGTAATAATTATGAGGATTCTCGAATCTCTTGACGGAATCCCAGAGAGAGTCAAGTTCCTTGGTGCAGTATGCCCTGATCTCGCCTATGGAAGGTCTGTCGTAAATAAGCTTGCCGTCCTTAAAGATCTGAACCATTATCTCTCTTGTCGTATAGTTTTCGAGCACTTTTGACTTCCATGTGTTATCCGGATCAAAGATCTCATAAGGCTCGCCGTTCGGTATCTCCTCGTCAGCAACCATGACAACGTCAGCCAGAGCCTTTCCCGTAGCATTATCGTAGAATCTTACGATCTTCTTGCTGCAGGGATTTGTTACCTTACCGATGCTGTCAGAGATCTTCATCTTGGGGATTATCGTTCCGTCATCTGCTTCTACCGCAGATATCTTATAAACGCCTCCGAAAACCGGCTCAGCCTTGGATGTGATGAGTCTTTCACCTACACCGAACGAATCGATGCATGCGCCCTGACTTATGAGATCTCTTATAAGATACTCGTCAAGCGCATTGGAAACGGTGATCTTACAGTCAGTAAGGCCTGCCTCATCAAGCATCTTGCGTGCACTCTGAGTCATATACGTGAGGTCTCCGGAATCGATCCTGATACCCTTAAGGCGCTTGCCCATCGGCTCGAGGACCTCCTTGGCGCACTTTATAGCATTCGGGATGCCTGAACGGAGAACGTCATACGTATCAACGAGCAGAAGCGCTCCGTCAGGATATGCGAGTGAATATGCCTTGAATGCTTCGAACTCATTGTCGAAAAGCATTACCCAGGAGTGAGCCATCGTTCCCGAGAGCGGGATGTTGAATTGCTGTCCGCAGATCGTGCAGGACGTTCCTGCGGCACCTGCAATATAAGCTGCCCTGGCACCCAAAACAGATGCATCGAAGCCCTGGGCGCGGCGTGCGCCGAACTCCATGACAGGTCTGCCTTCAGCAGCTCTGACTATCCTCGCCGTCTTTGTCGCGATGAGAGTCTGGTGGTTGATCGTACAGAGCAGAGCAGTCTCAAGGAGCTGCGCCTGAATGATCGGACCTCTTACCTTAACAAGCGGCTCCTTGGGGAATACGACGGTTCCTTCAGGGATCGCCCATACATCACAGGTGAACTCGAAGCCTCTTAAATACTGAATAAACTCATCATTGAAATGATAGTTTTCTTTAAGGAACGTAAGATCGTCTTCCGAGAACTTAAGGCTGGACAGATAATCTATAACCTGCTCCAGACCTGCCATGACGGCATATCCGCCGTTCTCCGGGATGTTCCTGAAGAACATGTCAAAATAAACGACTTTGTCCCTGTTACCGCTGTTAAGATAACCGTTTGCCATGGTGAGCTCATAGAAGTCCGTGAGCATACTCATGTTGGTCCTGTCATTCCACATACCGTAATCCATACGATTCCACCTCCGAATTACGAAAACTTTTATTATGATTTTGCGATCTCTTTAATCGTTGTAGTAAGGCCTGCGATACCCTGAAGGTCTGACGGAATGATGATCTTTGTGGATGCACCCTGACCTACCTTCTCAAGAGCTTCAAGACCCTTGATGGCAATAAGACCGTCGTCAGCGCCTACGTCCTTGATCATCTGAAGACCCTTGGCCGTAGCTTCCTGGACTGCGAGAATCGCCTGGGCCTGACCTTCGGCTTCCTTAATGGCTGCCTGTTTCTTAGCTTCAGCTCTGAGAATTGCTGCTTCCTTCTCACCTTCTGCAACTCTGATGGCGGATTCCTTCTCACCTTCTGCGATAAGGATCTTTTCTCTCTTCTCACGCTCAGCCTTCATCTGCTTCTCCATCGCAGCCTGGATCTCCTTAGGCGGGATGATGTTCTTAAGCTCGACGCGGTTGACTTTGATTCCCCAGGGATCGGTTGCTTCATCAAGGATCTCTCTCATCCTTGTATTGATGATGTCTCTGGAAGTAAGGGTCTGGTCAAGTTCCAGATCACCTATGATGTTACGGAGTGTCGTTGCAGAGAGATTCTCGATGGCAGTGATCGGACGTTCGATTCCATATGTATAGAGCTTAGGATCAACGATCTGATAGAAAAGGACCGTATCGATCTGCATTGTAACGTTATCCTTCGTGATAACTGCCTGAGGAGCGAAGTCTGCAACTTTTTCCTTAAGTGATATCTTCTTGGCAACACGGTCAATGAAGGGAACCTTCATGTGGAAGCCTGTCTCCCATGTGGTCCTGTACGTACCAAGACGCTCGATAATGAACGTTGTTGCCTGGGGAACGATCTTGATATTAGGTATGATGAGTACCAGTATGACGATGATCCCGATCGCGATTCCTACTATTCCGCCTGTTGAAGCACAAACTATTGGTAACATATATAAAATCCTCCCTTTATTATGGTGCGGTCTCGACTACGAGCTTTACACCTTCGATCGATTTAACGACCACTTTTATTCCTTCGGCAATGTCCTCGTCGGCCTTGGCACTCCATATCTGTCCGTCGACCTTGACCTGGCCTTTGCCTTCGGTCCTGTTTAAAGACACAATAACTATGCCTTCCCTACCGATGAGCCTGTCTGCGTTAGTACGCTGGATATTCTTCTTTCGAAGCGATTCCAGCTTAGGCCTTACCCATATCATGCAGAGGGCAAAACACACAATGGACACGACAGCCATGACTATGATCTGAAGAGTAACGGGCGCTCCGCAAAGATCCATGATCATTGCAACGATCGCGCCTACCGCAAACCAAAGAGTAGCAAGACCTGTGGTCACTACTTCAATGATTATCATAATGATAGCGATGACGAGCCATATAACCCACCAGCTAACCATTTCTTAAATCCTCCCTTTTTAAATTAATGCGGGTATTCCGGCCCGCATTTAAATAATTATACCACCTCAGAGATTTTTAATTAATATAAAGGACACCGATTGTCATCTTAACCGCCGATGAATACTTCTTCGAGAGTAAGCCCTTTGGCAGGCAGTGTCTTTCCTGCAAGACTGCGATCGCACGAGTCGATGATGTTTCCGACTTCAGCAGGATCGATCTTTCCCTGGCCAACATACAGCAAAGTACCTGCAATAATGCGGACCATGTTATAGAGGAATGCTTCACCGGATACTTCTATCCTGATCACGCACGGATCTTTGCCTTCCGTATCAACCTTAACTCCGAAAAGTCTTCTTACGGTCGTTTTCTGGCTCCCGCCCGTTGCGCAGAACGCGGAAAAATCATGCTCGCCGGCAAAGAATTTCGCAGCGCGGACCATTTTCGCGACATCGGGCATAACAGGACAATAATATGCATATCTGTCCAGAAGGGGACTTCTTGTCGGAGAAGAATATATCCTGTAGATGTACCTTTTGCCCTTGATGTCAAAACGCGCAGAGAAATTGTCGTCCACATAGAATGACTTCTTTACTGCGACATCGTCAGGCAGAAGGGCATTCATTGCCAGCGGGAATTTATCTTCGGGAATGACAAACGGGACATCCGCATGACTCAGGTGGCATCTGGCATGTACGCCTGCGTCAGTACGGGAGCATCCCGTAAGTCTGATCTTTGTTTTATAAAGTTCCTCTAAAGCTGTCTCGAGGACATCCTGAACAGCCCTTGCATTCTCCTGGGATTGGAATCCGGCAAAATCCGTGCCGTCAAACTCAGTGATGAAGGCTATTCTCGGCATATGTGATCACTTGCCGTTTTTGCCGTCGTCAACGCATGACTTGCCCATCATGGCAGCACCTACGATACCGGCATCGTTGCCCATCTGGGCGAGCTCGATCCTTGTCTTAGGAACACCGGGACCGAAGTAAGGACGTGACATTGTCTTCTCACGCATGGGGATAAGGAGAGGATCGCCTTCATTGCATACACCGCCGCCAACGACGAGCACTTCAGGCATGAAAGCGTTGATGGCATTTGCGAGTCCGTCAGCAAGATAATCCGTGTAACTGTCAACGACTTCCGCAGCTGTCTTATCGCCATCACGCATGGCTACGAAAGCTATCTGGGCATTCCACTCACCGAAATCTTCCTTGACTTTGTTAAGTAATGAATCCGGATTTGCTTCGGCAGCTTCCCTTGTCATTCTTGCGAGTGCCGTAGCTGAAGCATACTGTTCAAAGCAGCCCTTTCTGCCGCATCCGCACTGAACGCCGCCGGACACCAGTACGGTGTGACCGAACTCTGAACCTGCCTGGTTAAATCCGGAGAAGATCCTTCCGTTTACGATTACGCCGGCACCGACGCCTGTTCCCAATGTGATGGTAACGGAATCCTTTGCGCCCTTTGCCGCGCCCGCAACTGCTTCAGCCATCGCCGCGCAGTTAGCGTCGTTATCGATATATACAGGAAGATCTATGACTTCCCTTATGAGCTTTCTCATGGGAGCTTTATTGAAAGGAAGATTGCTTGAGTAGACAAGAAGTCCTTCTTCGTTGTCGGGCGTTCCGGGAGATCCGATGCCGATGCACTCGATATCCTTAACTTCGAGACCAGCATCCTTGATGGCGTCTGCAGCGAGCTGACCCATATCGTGAATGATCTCTTCCATTGATCTTTCAGCCAATGTCTTGATCGACAATTTGTTAAGAAGATTTCCTTCGCCGTCAACAATACCGGCCTTGATATTCGTACCGCCCAAGTCGATTCCGCAATAATAACTCATGAATTATTCCAACCTTTCGCTATATCATTAGCAACTTGCATTCTAACACAGCAAGAAACTTATCTCAAAGCAATATCTATAATGATGACCAGCGCTGCCAAAAGAGTGAACATTATTCCGCAAAGAACGTCTTTCAGCTTCAGTTTCAGAGGATTGAGCTTGGTCCTTCCCTTTCCTCCCCGATAGCACCTCGCGTCCATTGCGACCGCCAGTTCGTCTGCTCGTCTGAAACTCGAAACAAAAAGCGGAATGAGCACCGTAAGGTATCCCCTGATCTTGTTGATAAAACTGCCCGTATCATAATCCGCGCCTCTCGACTGCTGGGCCTTCATGATCTTATCTGTCTCTGCTGCCAAAGTCGGGATGAATCTTAAAGCGATCGACATCATCATGGCCATCTCGTGAACCGGTACCTTTATTACCGACAACGGTGAGAAAAGGCTTTCCAAAGCATCGCTCATCTTAAGCGGTGTAGTCGTCAGTGTCAGAAGTATGCTCGTAGATATTATGAGGAAAATAAGCCTTACCGCCATTATCGCTGCACGTCCCAGACCATAACCCGTGATCGTGATTATCTTCCACGAGAAAAGAACATTGCCTTCTTTTATGGTAAAAACATTGATCAGGAAAATGAACAGCGCGAGCGGGATCATCGGCTTTACCGTCGACCATAAAACAGACGGCGATATCTTGCCCATGAAAAGCTGCAAAAAGATTATCAACGCGAGAATACCGATGGATACAGGTTCCTTGATCATGAAGATTGCAACCAGATAGACCATGTAGAGGATCGTCTTTACCCTGGGATCAGTATTATGAAGGAATGAATTAGCAGGATAGTACCTTCCGAGACTGATGTTATTGAGCATGTTTATCACCTGCCTTACACACAGCCTCGACTATTACTTTGGCTTCCTTTTCAGGATCAAAGTAATTACCGCTAAATACAATATCCGGATATATTTCTTCGAGCTCCGTTCTGAGAACTGCCGAGAACCTTGTTATTCTCGGAAGCTGGATCTTAAGTTCATCCGCTCTCTGTTTTACGAATAATTCAGAAGGCGTCCCGACCGCCTTGATCTTTCCGTTATCGATAAGGCAGATCCTGTCACAATTGACCGCAGCTTCATCCATGTTGTGTGATACAAGGATTATGGTAGTTCCGCTGTCCCTGAGACCCCTTATGATCGCAAACATTTCCTGTCTGCCCTTTGGATCAAGTCCTGATGCAGGTTCATCAAGCACAAGGATGCCCGGGTTCATTACAAGGACGCCTGCCATTGCGGCGCGTCTCTTCTGACCGCCCGATAATTCGAAGGGGGAAGAATTTAATTCTCTTTCAGTAAGCCCTACTTTGGAAGCGGCATCCATTATGAGATCCTTTTGATCTTCTTTTTTTACATTCATTTTCTTCAGACCGTATGCGATGTCTTTATATACGGTCTCTTCAAAAAGCTGATACTCGGGATACTGGAAAACAAGACCGACATTCTGTCTGATCTTCAGGGTATCCTTTTTGTTCCTGCATGATAAGTCACCGTCTTTTGTGTGGATGATGACGTCACCGTTCTTAGGTCTTATGATCGAGTTCATGTGCGAGATAAGCGTCGTCTTTCCACAGCCACTCTCGCCTACAATACCCAGCACTTCGCCCTTTCTGATATCGAGATTTATGTTTTCGATAGCTTGGGTCTCTCCTCCGTCATATGAATAGGAAAGATCTTTTACAGACATTATGATCTCGTTATCATCAGTCCCGGTCTTTTCGGAACTGATGTTCCCGGGCGCCTTTAATCCGGGTTTTGTAAGCATTCTGATAAGACTTGCTACAAGACTCTCGTTACTCTTTAAGTCATCCTTCGTAAGCGTGCTTCCCGTAAGTTTGGCGATCTCAAAAGCAAAGTTGAACTTAACCGGTCTTTTAAGCCCGTATTTCCAGAGATCTTCTGATAAAAAGATCTCTTCAGGAGTTCCCTGCATAGCTACCTTGCCCTTATGTACGATAATGAGCTTGTCGCATCTTAAAGCTTCAGTCATATCGTGCGTAATCGTTATGAGGGTGAGTCCTTTTTCGATACGCATCTTCTCGACAAGCTCAAGGAAATCATCCCTGCTCGAAGGATCGAGCATGGCCGTCGCCTCGTCAAGGATCAGGATATCGGGACGCATCGCAAGGGCTCCCGCTATGGCCAGCTTTTGTTTCTGTCCGCCGGATAATGCCATGGTCTCTTTATGTCTATATTCATAAAGGCCTACATCCTTCAGAGCCTGGTCGACGCGTTCTCTTAATTCAGGATTGGGGATACCGAGATTCTCGGGACCGAAAGCTACGTCTTCTTCTATCATCGTTCCGACGATCTGATTGTCGGGATTCTGGAAAACGCAGCAGCAGTTGGACCTTATGTCCCAGAACAGATCGTCATCTTCGGCATCCTTTCCGAAAATGACTACTTTGCCGCTGTCAGGGAGTTCAAGGATGTCGATGATCTTTGCAAGCGTGGATTTGCCCGAACCGTTGCTGCCGAGTATAGCGGTATAAGAACCTTTTTTGATAGTAACGGATATTCCGTCAAGCGCAAGTCTTGGCGGTTTATCAGAGTCCTCTTCAGATACGTCGTAAGAGAAACTCACGTCCTTAATTACTATGCTGTTCGGGTCTTCCGGCAAAAGTTTTTACCCCGCATCAATGTTTTAGTAGCAACATTTTAAAGAGAACGGGGAAAGATGTAAACCTTTCCCCGTAACTGATTGACAATTAATTATTCCCGTTTTGTTTGTGAAATATTACACGAACTCCAGGATAGCCATCTCGGCACCGTCACCGCGTCTTGCGCCCAAACGGATGATCCTTGTGTAACCACCGTTTCTGCCTGCATATCTGGGTGCGATATCATCGAATACCTTATTAACGGGATTGATGATGTTACCTTCTGCATCGTGGCTCTTGTTTACCCACTTGATCATTGCTTTTCTTGCAGCAAGACGTGAAGGAGCGTCAACCTGAACTGTCTTTGTCTTAACTTCACGGTCAACTACTTCGTACTTAGCGCCACTCTTAGATGTCTTTGTCTTCAAGACTTTCTTGCCCTTACCGTCAAGCTTTGCAGCAGATACTGTGATCTCTTTTGTTGTGTAGTTATCCTGCTCCTTAACTGCGGATGCTACGAGCTTCTCAACGATGGCGCTGATCTCCTTAGCACGGGCAACGGTTGTCTCGAGCTTACCGTTTATTATCAATGTTGTGACCTGATTCTTCAGAATAGCGATGCGCTGATCTGAAGCACGGCCGAATTTCCTGTTAGGCATTTAATATATCCTCCTGCTAAAAAAGCTTAATCTTCCTGTTCTCTCAAGTGCAGACCCATGTCTTCAAGCTTCTCGATGATCTCTTCCAGAGACTTCTTACCGAGGTTTCTGACCTTGATCATCTCGTCCATGGAACGTGCAACAAGATCACCAACTGTGTTGATCTGTGCTCTCTTGAGACAGTTATAAGTACGTACTGAGAAATCCATATCCTCAATCACACCGGAAAGCTTGGAATCATGCTCGCCGCTCTCTTCGATGTTCTTGAAGCTCGGAGCTGAATCCGTATCAGCGAGAGCCGTAAAGAACTTGAGGTGTTCGATCAAGCAATTTGCTGCTGAAGAGAGTGCCTCGTCAACATCAATCGTTCCGTCGGTCCATACCTCGAGTGTAAGGCTGTCATAGTCTGTTCTTGCGCCTACACGGGTGTTCTCAACCTTATAGTTTGCCTTCTTTACAGGTGTGAAGATGGAATCGATCGGGATTACACCGATGACCTGCTTAGCGGGCTTATTCTGCTCTGCTGTGTTGTATCCGCGGCCCTTGCTGAGCGTGAATTCCATGAAAACGTCATCACTGCCGTTGAGGTGAGCGATAACATGTTCAGGATTCATGATCTCAACTTCAGGTCCGTGAACGATATCGCCTGCTGTAAGCTCGCCGGTTCTGCCCTTGGCGACGCTGATGCTGACGATGTTGGACTCGTTATGAAGCTTTGCGCGGATACCCTTGATATTAAGGATAATCTCCGTCATATCCTCGATAATACCCGGAACAGTGGAGAACTCATGCTTAATCTTCTCGATCTTGATAGATGTTACTGCCGCGCCGGAAAGCGAAGACAAAAGCACTCTGCGGAGAGAATTTCCGAGTGTCGTGCCGAATCCGCGCTCGAGCGGGGCGATGGTATATTTGCCGTAGGACTTGTCCTCGTTGGTCTCAACGCACTTAACGGTCGGCTGGCTGATTTCCATCATGTTTAATCCTCCTGAGAATTATTCTAAATCTTGCGATCCGGATGTTATTACTTAGAATACAACTCGACGATAGCAACTTCGTTTACAGGTACTTCGATCTGATCTCTTGTAGGCATTGCGAGGATCTTTCCGCAAAGCTTCTCGCTGTCAGCCTCTACCCAAGCAGGATTTGCTCTGGAACCTGTAACTTCAATGATGTCCTTGAATCTCTGAGAGCTCTTAGCCTTCTCTTTGATCTCAACTACATCGCCAACCTTAACTGCATAAGAAGGAATATTAACGATCTTGCCGTTAACCTTAACTTCTCTGTGGCTTACGATCTGTCTTGCTTCGTCTCTTGTACGAGCGAGACCCATTCTGAATAAAACGTTATCAAGTCTTGTCTCAAGAAGGATCATGAGGTTTTCACCGGTTGTACCATACTTGAGCTTCTGAGCCTTCTCAAAATAATTTCTGAAAGGCTTCTCGAGAACGCCGTAAATAAACTTTGCCTTCTGCTTTTCCTTAAGCTGCATGCCGTACTCGCTTAACTTACGAGGTCTGGATGCACCGTGCTTTTTGGATTCTTTCTTCTCTACTCCCAAGAAAGCAGGCTCAATACCGAGGGCTCTGCACTTCTTGAGGACAGGTGTCATATCTCTAGCCATTGCTATATTCCTCTTTTCTATACTAATTCTGCCTGCAGAAGATTAAACTCTTCTGCGCTTGGGAGGGCGGCATCCGTTGTGCGGAACCGGTGTTACGTCCTTGATCATCGTGACTCTGAGGCCTGCTGTCTCAAGGGCTCTTACTGCGGACTCACGTCCGGATCCGGGTCCCTTGACATAAACATCAACAGTCTTCATGCCGTGATCACAAGCTGTCTTAGCAGCCTTCTCGGAAGCAACCTGAGCTGCATAGCTCGTGCCCTTACGTGAACCCTTGGCGTCCATACCTGCTGAAGCCCAGGAAATGGTATTTCCCTGCTTGTCGGTAATCGTAATAATCGTATTGTTGAATGTAGCATGAATATGAGCCTGACCGTCAACGACGTTCTTACGCTCACTTCTTCTGGGTCTTAAGCTTTTCTTCTGTGCCATTTTGACTCACCTCACCTTACTTCTTCTTACCAGCAACTGTATGCTTCGGACCCTTACGTGTACGAGCATTAGTCTTTGTGCGCTGGCCTCTTACAGGGAGTCCCAGTCTGTGGCGACGTCCGCGAAGGCAACCGATATCAGTAAGTCTCTTGATGTTGGACTGTACTTCTCTCTTGAGGTCACCCTCAACCTTGTAATTGTTCTCGATCTGGTCACGGATCTTCGCAACCTCGTCCTCTGTCAAATCCTTGACACGTGTATCGGGATTGATGCCTGTCTGGGCAATAATCTCGTCTGCACTTGTTCTTCCGATTCCGTAAATGTACGTAAGAGCAATTTCAATTCTCTTATCGTTAGGTAAATCTACGCCGGCTATACGAGCCATTTAATGTACCTCCGTATTGGATAAAGTGGTATTAATCTCTATTTGACACACGTAAGTCAATGAAC
>JAEEGG010007931.1_pt1 | contig 24272 bp, 11 predicted proteins | sample 9134161 | NCBI WGS metagenome assembly JAEEGG01 (sample SAMN16246543, study PRJNA631951) | gut metagenome | biome: gut microbiome; feature: rumen; material: CR-attached | host: Bos | place: Iran: Karaj | collected 2018-10
AGATGAACACCATTAATGCTGTAGATACGTTGCTGCGCGATATCCATAAAGATGTGGATGTGGCCGTGCGTGCAGGTGTGGCCATGCGTAACGATCTGTTGCAGGTACAACTGCGCCAGAACGATATTCAGAGTCAGCGCCTGAAGTTGCAAAACGGCATCTCCATCGTTCGTTTGCTACTGTCGCAATACTGCGGTTTGCGCGACACGTCGTTTACTATTGACCATTCATCATTGACCATTGACCATTCAGCTACGCAAATGGAGAAGGCTAATAATGGTCAATTGTCAATGTTCCGCTCCAGCTCTGCTGGCTTGCAAGGCAAGAATGTTCAATGTTTGTCCGAGTATCAACTTCTGCAAAAGCAGGTTGAGGCCGCCCATCTGCAGAAGAAACTGACAGTGGGACAACAGCTGCCAACCGTAGCTGTGGGTGCCGGTTATAACTATCACAATTTGTTAGATAATAACCATTCGTTTGCGATGGTGTTTGCCACCGTTAGTGTTCCCATCAGCGATTGGTGGGGCGGCTCTCATGCCATCAAACGCAAGAAGATAGAGCATCAGAAAGCCGTTGAGCAGTTGGAAGACAATGCTCAGCTGCTCAAGATACGCATGCAGAATGCCTGGAATGGGGTAGAAGAGAGCTATCAGCAGTTGCAACTGGCCAAACGCAGCATCGAACAGGCCGACGAGAACCTGCGCTTGAACCGCAACTACTATCGTGCCGGCACCTCGAAAATGAGTGATTTGCTTGAGGCCCAGCTGCTCTATCAGCAATCGCTCGACAAACATACCGATGCTTTTGCCGCATATCAGAACAAAATCTTAGAGTATAAACAAGCTACAGGCCAGTAATTCATAGCAATAATTGTATGTCAAATAGAAAAATAAAATTAATCGTATTTGCAGTTCTTTCTAACTGCTTGATTACATCTTGCGAAGGTGCCTTCGATATTCATCCATACGATGTGAATATTAAAGGTGAAACGGGTATCAATGCCCGACAGATAGCTGCTATAGAGAAACAGTTTACTAATAAAGATACCCTACGTGTGGCATTTATTAGCGATACGCACTTGTGGCTCTCTGATGCGCGCGATCAGGTGGCAGATGTGAATAAGCGCCATGTAGATTTTGTGGTACATTGTGGCGATCTGACAGATACCAGCACCTCAAAGGAATTTGAGTGGTCGCGTGATATACTTTTAGACCTGAAAGTGCCGTTTGTGGCATTGATAGGTAATCACGATTTTCTGGGTACAGGCGATCAGGCCTATGAGGTGATGTATGGCCCGATGGATTTCTCTTTCATAGCGAGTCGCGTAAAATTTGTGTGTTTAAATACTAATGCTACCGAGTACGATTATCTGGCTGCTGTTCCTAACTTCGACTTTATGGAAGAAGAGATGGTGAAAAATGCATCCCTTTTTGATCGTACCATTCTGGTGATGCATGCCCCTCCTTACAGCGATCAGTTTAATAATAATGTGTGCAAAGTTTTTCGCCGCTACCTTGATTTTTTTCCAGGATTGATGTTTTGTGTTTATGGGCATAATCACAGTGATGCTGTTAGCGATATCTATCACGATGGACTGATTTTCTATGGTATCGACTGTGCCCAGCACCGCAATTACCGAATATTCACTATAACCCCCGATGGCTATGAAGTGGAACACATTACTTATTAGTATAGCTTTATTGTCGTACAGCATTCGCGTGGTGGCAGATGACAGTATTAGCGTTAAGCCAACGCCGCTGAGTGTGTACGAGCAGCACATGCAACGTATGAAGAGCAACTGGGCAAAGCTTATACCCACGCATTTGGTTATTCAGAATGCTGGCAACATGGGCGTGGTTTCGGCAGGTTTTGGTTGGAGTTATGGTAAGCGCCGCCAGTGGGAAACAGATTTGTTGTTTGGTTATATCCCTAAGCACGACTCCACACGTGGTAAACTTACATCTACCATTAAGGGTAATTATATCCCTTGGAGCATCTGTATCAATCCCACTGGCGACTGGAATACTAAAGGAAAATGGAACTTTGAGCCCCTTACCACCAGTGTGTATATCAATACGGTTTACGGGCATGAGTTTTGGAAAACTCAGCCCGGCCGCTATCCTGATAAGTATTATGAGTTTATGTCAACCAAGTTCCGGTTGAACCTTGCTCTGGGGCAGCGTATCACCTTGGTCATTCCGCGTAACAAACGTCATTTTCATAATCGCATCTCTCTATTCTACGAGATAGGAACCTGCGACCTCTACGTGCGTTCTATGTTCCAAACCCGCATTCCGTTGAAGGACATCTTAGGCCTGTCGATTGGCATGAAGTTCTACACCCAGTGAACGAGTTCGTTTTTATGGGAATTTTGTTATTTCACAATCCACTCAAACACTCCTGCTGAATTGTCGGCAGGGAGCACTACCTCGAGGCGTAGCGCTTTGGTTTTTACTGGAATAAAGTTCACGATGCATGCTGTGCCTTTATCGGTGGGGTATTGGTCGGCGCCTGATACCGGATTCCAGTTGCCTTGGGCATCTTGATACAGAATGCGCCACGACTGTGGTACGCGGCATCCGCCCCAAGGACCATCGTCGAACCAATAAACGGTGGCACTCTGTACGGTAGTTACTTCGGGGAATTCGTAACCTAACCATTCGGTACTGCCATTCTTAGGCCACCAGTGGGTATAAGGTACGCTACGGTCGTTCTCATCCTTTGGCACCAGGCGGTCGTTGATGGCTGTGAGGGCTGGCATTTTTTCGGTAGAGCTACTGATCTTACTCTCACTGGCCAGTGTGGCTGGCTGCGATGGATTAGTAGCATTCAGGTCCTGAGGCAACCAAACACGCATTTTTCCACTACCACGATGACACCAGGCATAGTAGGGGATGAGCGTCAGTTTGTGGTCGGTAGTCTGCAGTTTCCCCTGCTTATCGAAACTTAGCGTCTGAGCATCGGTGACGATGGTCTGTACGGTAGTTCCTGCAATCTCGGTCTTACCCAGCCTGAACTCTGGATTCTGATTCATCAGGGCGCCCATGATATCAAAGGTGTTGTCAGGGTGCTCGGCGCAATAAACCAGCGGGCCGCGCTCTACGCTAATCTTACCACGATCGGCCTCTACCTTGTTGTTGGCACGTACAGTGCGAGCCTCCATATCGAAGTGAATCTGCACCTTGTCGCCTTTCTTCCACTTGCGATTGATGGTATAATAGCCATCCTCTGTTACCTTTGCTGCTGCAGTCTGGCCATTCACGGTGATGGTATAGCCCAGACGCTTGCCATCAGTATATTGATAGAGGTTAGAGGGCACCACCTGGCCGCGTACCCAACCTGGAATACGGATTTTCATGGCAAACTGGCCTGCCGCATTCTGGTCTACATTTACAGTGATATCGCCATTCCAAGGGTATGCAGTTGTCTGACTCAAACCAACCTTCTTGCCTGCAACAGTCAGGTTGCTCTTGTTAGAGAGGAACAGGTTGACATATACATTGCGATCCTTAACGGCATAGATATAACCGGGCAGCGAGGGGATGAAGCGACAGATGTTGCTGGGGCAGCAGGCACAGCCGAACCAAGCCTGACGCTGGTGCTGTCCCATCGACTCCAGTGGGTTGGGGTAGAAGAAACCATTGCCTTCGAGCGATACGCCGCTGATGAGTCCATTGTAGAGTGTGCGCTCCAATACATCGTAGTACTTGGATTCGCCATGCAACAGGAACAGACGATAGTTCACATACACATTGCCGATGGCAGCGCAAGTCTCGCAGTAGGCACTCATGTTGGGCAGTTCGTAGTTCTTGCCAAAGGCCTCGCCGTTGGATGTGGCACCGATACCACCAGTGATATAGAGTTTCTTTGATACAATATTATTCCAGATGGCATCGATGGCTTTGATATAGTTCTCATCGCCGGTGAGTGCAGCTACATCAGCCATGCCGGCATACATATAAGCGGCACGTACGGCATGTCCCACAGCTTCGTCCTGCTCGATGACGGGCTTATGGGCTTGTGAATAGTCGTGTACGATGGTGGTCTTGCCACGGTAGTCGAGGAAGAACTTGGCCTCGTCAAGATACTTCTTATTGCCTGTAACCAGATAGAGTTTGGCCAGAGCCATCTCAGCTATCTGATGACCAGGCACTACACAAGCCTGACCAGGATTAGGACCAACCTCCTTGCAAACCACATCGGCATAGCGGATGGCTATATCAAGGAACTTACGACTGCCTGTAGCCTGATAGTGAGCGATGGCACCCTCTACCATATGGCCGAGGTTATAGAGCTCATGACTCAGGTCTTCTTCCTTGCTCCAACGCTTGTCGCCAGCCCATTCATGTGGCTCCTTAGGGTTCTGCGTACGTGACGTATAGAGATAGCCATCGGGCTCTTGAGCTGAAGCGATAACATCGAGCACAGAGTCGATATAGGCCACCAGTTTCTTATCAGGATAGGTCTGAAGAATGTAGCTTGCTCCTTCGATAGTCTTGTATGGATCGGTATCATCGAACGCCAATCCACCAACTTTAAACACCTTCGAAGGGTCCTTAAGATGTTGTGCTGCATTTGAGAAGTTAGTGTAACGTCCAGTCTCCTCGCATTTCGCGAAGGCCAAGGGGATGGTTACTTTACGACTGGCTTCCAATCGTTGTCCCCAGAAGGTGCCTGGAGTTACTTTTACACTGGTAAAGGGCACAGGACTAATGGGATACCCTTTCTGCGCCACGCTAAATGAAGAATGAAGAATGAAGAATGATAAACTTAAAAGAATCTTTTTCATATTGTAGTTTTGATAGTTATTACTGATTGATAATCTTACTGATGGCGCCGTAAGAGGCCACGACTTCCTGAGCTGTCATAGCTTGTGGAACAATACTTAACTCACTGATGTAGCCCGTGAAGTTGTTTTCGCCAGAGCCATCAGCACCGATAGTAATATGACCTTCGGGACGTATCATCAAGAAGTTATTCTGCTCGTGTACAAGCTCACCATTCTTATAGACACGTTCCATCCAGCCATCGAAGGTAACAGTCCATAGCGTCCAGCGTCCTTCTGCAGCCTTTACAGCCTCTGGTGCGCCAAAACTCTCGAACCAACCATTATGGTTGATGACACCAGTGATAGTATCGGTACCCAAGCGTAATTCGGTAGTTGCCAACTCGTTCCACGCTGTAGACAGAGAGACGACGGTTGACAAGGAATCCACTTTAGTCTGCTGCACAAGAACAGAGATTGTATATGGCGCATTATAGCTATAATCAGCTGCCAGCGAGTCCTTACTTTCCAAGCGTTGTGTCCCATCGAAGAACATGGCCCAGCGACCATCTTTTACTTGAACACCAATAGGTTTGTTAGCCTTGAACTGACCTATTTCTGTGATATCGAATGGCTGAGTTGCGTCTTTTGTCGTTGCAATTGATGCTACGTTAAGGTTGATAGTGGCAGCAGATGCATAGCGAGCTGCAGGCTCTACATCCTTTTGATGCATACCAGGATAGCCATCATTTGCCTCAACATCAATCTCTGGCAGTTCAGGAGCCTGCTTCCAGACCTTGACGTTCCAGATGGCGGGCATATGACCGTTCTTCTGGGTATCGGTAATGGTGATGCGTATGTAGCGGGCTTTAGCAGTTGCTTTATCAATCATAGGCGATCCCTGCATGGTGTTGTTGGTACGATCGGCATAGAGTGACCATTTTTTACCATCGAGCGATGTCTCTATGCGATACTGATAAAAGAAGGTGGCATATTCAAACTGAGTCCATATCTCATTAAACTCCATAGTTTGGTTTAAGTCCATCTGCAACCATGCCTCCTGGTGTTTCCCTAAGCCCCAGTTCGTATGGCGGGCCTTCCATAACGTAGCATTATTGTCATCGACGGCAAACTCAGGACGAAACCAGTCGTCATAATAAGACGATGCTGTGACCTTAGCGCCAAGAGCCAGATTCTTTGGGAGAGATGAGAGGTGAGAAGTGAGAATATCCACGCCCTGTGCATCGTGTGTCGGCACGATGGGCAGTATGTTACCATTAGCATCAAACTTCATCTCGTCGATACACACCTGACGATTGAAACCATGTACGCTACGTGGCAGATTATGGCGATGATAGACCATGTAGTACTTACCATCCTGCTCAAGAATGGAATGATGACCAGGGCCGTGTACCGTCTGGTCGGTGTTGGTCTGCAGTATGCATCCTTTGTACTCAAAAGGCCCCATAGGTCCAACAGTAGAAGTAGCATACTGCACCCGATAAGTATGGTTGTGACAGGAACCTGACGAATAGGTAAAATAGTATATACCATTCCTCTTGAATACATAAGGTGCCTCAAAGATATCTTTCAGTTCAGTGTTCGGGATAAGTCGTTTCTCAGAGAAAAATTCATCTGCAGCAATTGGAAACGGTGCGTTCTCATTCCACATTCTGGCATCTTTACACTGCTCGTTCGACCATAGCTTATTGAGTTTTGCTACTCCGCATCCAAAACCCTTGTAGATGGCCCACGTAGTAAAATACAGATACTCCGATCCGTCATCATCGCGAAACAACTGTGGATCGAGGGTGATGACATTGTGGACATAACGGTCGGGCACCATCACAGCATCGTCCTTCCCAAGGATGTTCTTCCAAGGACCTACCGGCGATACACTCTCACCAACGTTAATATTACATGGTTCACAATAATAGTAGCGATAGGTGCCATCTGGCTGCTGAACCACATCAGGTGCCCAGACCACTTCTGTTGTAGGCCAGTTCATAACGATGTTCTTCCAGTTCACAAAATCCTTACTCACCCACACCTGCGCTGGTCCATAGCCATTACCTGTACCATCAGTGGTAGCATAGAGATAATAGGTATCGCCAAACTTGCGGATAGTTGGATCAGCAAAATAGCCTGGGATAAACGGGTTGCCAACAGAGGGAGTCTTGTGGGTATCCTTAAGTATAATCACAAATCCGCCTCCGCTGGCCATCTTGAGTTTAAGCTGGCTATTGGCAGTAAGTGTGAGATATTCAATATGGTAGTCTTCTGCATGATGATTAGCATTTATTCCATCGGTAACAATGGTGGCCTGATAAGTCGTTCCAGGACGCAGGAAGTCAAAAGAAAGATCGACTTCCCGCTCGTCCCAGTTCGTTTGCCCGCCTATATACCAGTCGCTACCGTTGCGGCGGGCTGTTACCATATAACTACTAATATATCCTGAAAGAATTTTTGTTTCGTCCCAAGTGTCAGGAATCGACGTGATGATGTCTACACATTCCTGTTCGCGCTCATAGTTGGTTGGCGCATCGCAAAGCATGGTGAATGGCGAGTCGTGCATGACGTAGCATGCCAGTTGATGGCATCGTGTACCCATCGATACAGGGTTCTGATAGCACTCCACCCAGTTGTGTTTGGTACCATTGCGCATGGCGCCTGGAGTAAAGTCTACATTGCCAGCCATCATGCGGATAAATGGGAAGGTGACGTCGTATCTAGGCATATCCGTCTCTTTCTTAGCCCAGCGGGCCTCCTCCATGCCAAACACGCCTTCGTAGTTCAGTATGTTGGGATAGGTGCGGTTCATACCTGTTGGGGTGTAGAATCCGTGATAATCCACAAACAGATGGTATTCTGCGCAGGTCTTTGCCAGTCGTTCTGCCATTTCTACCGCCGTCTGGTCGTTGCGATCCAGGAAGTCTATCTTCCAACCAGCGATGCCCATCTTTGTATACTTCTCGCAGGCTTCGCGCAGATGTTCGTCGAGCACATTAAATACCGTCCAAAGCACTATGTTTACGCTTTTTTTCTTTCCGTAATCTATCAGCTTCTGCAGGTCGATGGCGGCAATGGGATTCATAATATCGGCTTTGCTAGAGTCGTACCAACCTTCGTCTAGAACTACGTATGGGATGTGATTTTTGGCGGCAAAATCGATATAGTATAGATAGGAACGCGTGTTGATGCCTGCCTCGAAGTCGACACCTTTCAGGTTCCAGTCGTTCCACCAGTCCCAAGCCACTTTGCCTGGACGTATCCAACTGGTATCGCCTATCTGATTGGGTTTGGCAAGGGTATATACCAGGTTGTTAACAGGCATTTCTGTATCGTTCTCGGTGATAGCCATCACGCGCCAAGGGTAACTACGGGCGCCAGTCGACTTTGCGATAAAATCCTCTGTTTCTGCCACATAGCTCATGCCGCGCCATTTGTAATAATCCATCTTCTTGGGATATTTGGCAAAGTCGGCTTTCAGCTTCAGTCCGTCAGCCTTCAGGAACATGCCCGGATAGGCGCGCAGGTCGCTCTCGAGGATTGTTACTTTCACTCCGCCACTCTCGATGGTGGCTGGCAGAAATATGTATTTATCCTTGGCCTTGCTCAGCTTCGTCTCGTCGTAGAAGTTCTGAAAGGCCATTGCGAAGGGCTTTTCGTCGTTGGTAGAGTAGGCTAGCCAGGCTTTGCTGTCTTCGGGGAAGCTGAAATCGGCCGTCTCGTTGTAAATAATCGTTTGTTTCTTATTGGTAGTGCTGAATCGATAGGCCACACCTTCGTCGTAGGCTCTTATCTGCAGACTAAATCCATCGTTAAGTTTAACATCCAACTGATTGCCTGCGATACGAATCTCCTTTTGCCTGTAAAACGGTGCCTGAATCGTTTCGTTGATGTTTTTGGATTTAACAGAAGCAATTCTTAATCCATCGCGAAGGCTTGCCTTTACCGTTACCACCTGTTTGCCGTTGTGTGCAACACGGATGTTAAGTGCATCATCTACCGTCGCCACATTCTTTCCGTTGGGCGAAGTTACGATGTGATCCTTGGCTTGAAGCGAACCACACATTATTAATAAGGTGGCGAATGATAAGATTCGATTAATCATCATTTTTGTTAGAGTTTTGATTTCTGGTGCAAAGATAGTAACTTTCGGCTAAACGGAATGAAAATATCGTCTAATCTCGATGGTAAAATCGTCTAAAAAGCCTTATTTTATCTGTATTTAGACTATTTTGTTAGTATCTTGGACTATTCTTTCATCCGGTTACACCTTTTTTATGTTACTTTGCGGTCGAAATCAAAACTCTAACGATTACTAACAATAACAAGTATAATAATGAATAGACTATTGTTATCAGCTATCGGGGTTGCAAGTATCAGCCTTTCGGCAGCAGCCCAGACACAAATTCAGGAGGTGCCCTTCACTCAGGTTCACCTCAACGACGGATTCTGGTCGCCACGTATCGAGATCAATCGTACCGTCAGCATCCCCTCGGCCTTCCATGAGTGCGAGGTGAATGGTCGTTTCGACAACTTTGCCATCGCTGCAGGTTTGATGAAAGGTGAGCACAGGGGCGACTTCTCGTTCGATGATACCGATCCTTACAAGGTTATCGAAGGTGCCAGCTACTCACTCGCCGTACATTACGATGCCAAACTCGATCATTATCTCGACTCAGTGATTAACATCATCGCCAAGGCGCAAGAGCCCGATGGCTACTTGACTACGTGCGTTACTAATAAATGTACGCGCCTGAGTGGCTGGTGGGGAACCCATAAGTGGGAGAAAATCAACTCGCACGAGCTTTATAACTCTGGACATCTGATTGAGAGTGCTGTGGCCCACTATCGCGCTACAGGTAAAAAGACCTTCCTGAATGTGGCTATTAAGAATGCCGACTTGGTGTGCAAGACTTTCGGACCTAACGAGGGACAGATTCACCGTCCGGGCGGGCATCCCATCATCGAGATGGCGCTCTGTAAGCTGTACAAGGTAACTGGTAATAAGAAATACCTAGAAGGAGCCAAGTATTTTGTAGATGAGACTGGTCGTTGTACCGATGGTCATCGTCCTTCGGAGTATTCGCAGGACCACATGCCCATCCTGCAGCAGCAGGAGATAGTGGGGCATGCCGTACGTGCCGGCTATCTGTATAGTGGTGTGGCCGACGTGGCTGCACTTACAGGTGATAAGGCCTATTTCGAGGCCCTTGAGCGTATATGGGAGAACATGTCGAGCAAGAAACTGTTTATTACAGGCGGTATCGGCAGTCGTCCGCAGGGCGAGGGTTTTGGTCCTAACTACGAGCTGTTTAATCACACCGCTTATTGCGAGACTTGTGCTGCTATTGCCAATGTTTACTGGAACTACCGCATGTTCTTAGCTACAGGTGAGAGCAAGTATATCGACGTTTGCGAGCGTGCCTTATATAATAATGTATTAAGCGGCGTAAGCCTGAGTGGCGATAAGTTCTTTTACGATAATGTGCTGGAGAGCGATGGCGAGCACGAGCGCCAGAAGTGGTTTGGTTGTGCTTGCTGTCCAGGTAACATCACCCGTTTTGTGGCTTCAGTTCCTGGTTATATGTACGCGCAGCAGGGTAGAGACATCTACGTAAACCTGTATGCGCAGGGCAAAGCCAAGATTGGCAAGGTAGAGTTGGAACAATCCACCAACTATCCTTGGGAAGGCAAAATCCGTATTAAGGTGACTAAGGGTAGTGGTAAGTTCGCCATCAAACTGCGTATCCCCAGCTGGCTCAAATCATCACCAACCAACAACACTCTCTATTATTATAACGATGCTGCCCCTGCCTTTGCCATTACTGTAAATGGCAAGCAGGTGGCAGTTGAAAACACCGATTACGCCACCATCAACCGCAACTGGAAAAAGGGTGATGTGATTGACATCGACTTCCCTATGAGTGTGCGCCGTATCGTGGCTAACGATAATGCTGAGGACGATCGCGGCAAAGTGGCGCTGGAGCGTGGACCTATCGTTTACTGTCTGGAGGGTTCCGACCAGCTTGATGGTCAGGTGTTTAATAAGTATATCCTGAATTCGGCTGCCATTACAGCTCGGTATGATGCTGACCTTCTGAATGGTGTTGTTACACTTAGTGGCGATGCTAAGCAGTTGCAACCCGATGGCACCATCAAGGATGTAACGTTCCGTGCCATCCCTTATTCTACCTGGAACAACCGTGGCCCGCAGCAGATGGAAATCTGGGTGGCTAATACCCCAACCAAGGCTGTTGCCACACCAGCAGAAACCATCGCCAGCAAGGCTGTGACATTCTGCAATCGCGGTCCGATACAGAACGATGCCCCCGAGACAGCTCCTGTTGACTCTTGGGCTGGCGGCACTAACGACCAGTGGGAGCCTAAGCGCAGTTCCGATACCTCGAAGCCCTACCACTACTGGTGGCTGAAGCAGGGAACCACCGAAGCTATCACCTATCAGTTTGATAAGGAGTACGAAATTTCGAACGTACAGGTCTACTGGCTCGATTTCGACCACTATGACGGAAACTTCCGCACCCCAGAGTCATGGAACCTGTATTACAAAGATGCTGCAGGCAACTGGCTTGAGGTAGAAAACCATAGCGCCTACACCGTAGACAAGGACCGTTACAACAGCGTAGACTTCCGCAAGATAAAGACCACTGGCTTAAAAATTCTTGCCAAGCTCCGTAAGGGTGTGTCGGGCGGTGTCCTCGAATGGAAAGTAAACAACTAAATCAATAATAATTAAAAATTTTAAACCTAAAAACAAATTGGTATGAAGAGACATTTTCTATGTTTGCTTTTGCTTGCATCAGGCGGCATGACTGCACTGGCAGCAGAAAGCACATTGCCAGCCGTTGCTGAATTAACTCAGCAAGGAATCACTGTAAGAGGTGTCGTCAAGGACGCAAAGGGTGAGCCAATTATTGGCGCCACTGTTACCGAGAAGGGCACCAGGAATGCTACTGTTACCGACTTCGACGGCAACTACTCTCTTAAAGTAACTAACCACAATGCAGTGCTCGTCATCAGCTACATCGGCTACATCAATCAGGAAGTGAAGGCTGGTAGCGATGTAACACTTCTGGAAGACAATGCCCAATTGAATGAGGTTGTCGTTATCGGATATGGCACCCAGCGCAAGGGCGACCTGACCTCAGCCATCACAAGCGTTAAGGCAGAAGACTTTGCCCAAGGAAACATCCGTGATGCCGGTGACCTGATTAAAGGTAAGGTTGCAGGTCTTAATATTGCCAACGGTTCAGGTGATCCTAACGCATCATCAAGTATCCGCCTGCGTGGTGTCATCTCACTTCAGGGTGGAAACTCTCCGCTGGTACTGGTTGACGGACTGGAAGGAAGCCTGAGCACCGTTTCGCCAGAGAACATTGAGAGTATCGACGTACTGAAGGACGCCTCAGCTGCAGCTATCTATGGTACACGTGGTGCCGCAGGTGTCATCATCATTACCACAAAGGCAGGCCGCCGCGAGAGCCGCACTACCGCCAGCTACAACGGCTATGTATCACTTTCGACTTTCGGCAAGAAGTTAGATATGATGGACGGCAGTGATATCCGTGCAGGATTGACCAACTATACCGACCGTGGTTATGATACCGACTGGCTCGATGCCGTTTCACGCACAGCTCTTACTCACAATCATAATGTCAGCATCAATGGTGGCAACAAGAGTACTTCTTATAATGCAGACTTTACCTATCGCGATCAGCAGGGTGTGTTCATTAACACCTATGGTAAGGATATGCGCTTCAATGGTGGCGTCAGCCACTGGATGTTCAACGACATGCTCAAGGTGCAGTTCAACATCCTGAAACACTGGCACGAGAACGGCCCTGTAGATGCAGCAGGCCAGATGGTATACCGTCAGGCTCTGATGCGTAACCCGACCGAACCAATCTATGGCGAGGACGGCGACTATTACGAGAACTTTGGTATTAATTACTACTATAACCCCATCGGTATTCTGAAAGAGAAGAAAGGTGAATGGAAGACTGAAAGCACACGTCTTACAGGCAACGTAACCATTGAACCTATCCGCGGATGGCAGACAAACCTGATGCTCTCTACCGAGCGCTATAACGGTCACGATGCAGGATACTATACTTCTAAGCACTATGGCCAGAAGAACTCTTACACCACTGGTTATGCTACACACAGCTACAGCTATAGCAAGACTGATAACCTGGAGATTACCTCTACCTATAAGCACCAGTGGGGCGACCACCGCTTTGAGGCACTTGTAGGTTACAGCTATCAGTATTCTATGGACGAGGGCTTCAATGCTAACAACACCAACTTCCTGAACGACTTCTTCGAGTACAACAACCTCGGTGTAGGTCAGTACCTGAAGGATGGAAAGGCTGGTATGGGCAGCTACAAGAGCGATGATAAGCTCGTAGGTTTCTTCGGACGTGTAAGCTACGGCTTCAGCGATAAGTACAACGTACTGCTTTCTATCCGTCGCGAGGGTTCTTCTAAGTTCGGAGCCAACCACAAGTGGGGTTCGTTCCCATCAGCATCACTCGGCTGGACCATCTCTAACGAGAAGTTCATGGAGAGCACACGCTCTTGGCTCGACAACCTGAAATTGCGAGCAGGCGTTGGTGTTACTGGTGTAATTCCTGGCAGCCGCTATCTCTCTCTGACCACATGGGAACTTGGTTCACCTTATTATTATGACAACGGAACCTGGAAGCAGGGTCTGAGTGTAAACCAGAATCCAAACCCAGACCTGAAGTGGGAGAAATCTACTGAATATAATATCGGTCTCGACTGGTCAGTACTCGGAGGTCGTATCTGGGGTAACCTCGACGTATATCGTAAGAACACTGTTGACATGCTATTCATGTATGATGTTCCTGTTCCACCAAACCTCTATCCTCAGACAATGGCTAATGTTGGCGAGATGCGTAACCAAGGTATCGAGGTGGCAATCAATGCTATTCCTGTACGTACAAAGGACTTTGAGTGGAAGACCACCGTTACCTTCTCTCATAATGCCACAAAGCTTGTTAGCCTGAGCAACGATCTCTATGAGACAGCCAACCGCCACTATGAGGCATATCTTGGTGAGCCTATCTCACTCTCAACACAGATTATGGAAGTTGGTAAGCCTCTCGGCCAGTGGTACGGATTGAAGTCAGTAGGCGTAAGCGAGAATGGTCTTTGGATGATTGAGAACCCAACAACAGGCGAAGCCGTTGAGTTTAACGATAACATGCTGACCGATAAGGAAACCTGGTATCAGAATCTGGGCAATGCTATTCCTAAGTTCTATGCAGGTTGGAGCAACACATTCAAGTATAAGGACTTCGACCTGAATATGCAGTTCACAGGCCAGTTCGGCTTCAAGATTCTGAACGAGGCTCGTGCCTACTATCAGAACAATGCCGTGACCTACAACCGCATGAAAGATGCAGCTAAAGCGCCTTATGGTGATGGTAACGTGCTGAAGCCCGTACAGAAGCAGACCTTCGTAAGCTACTATCTGAGCAATGGAAACTTCCTGAAGCTTTCTAACATCACATTAGGCTACAACGTTCCTCTAAAGGAGAACAAGTATGTAAAGGGCATACGCGCCTACCTCTCTGCCGACAATGTGTTTACAATCACAAGCTACAACGGTCTGGATCCAGAACTTACCAACAGCGACCCACGTTACTCTGGTATCGACAGCCGCGACAAGTACCCATCTATCCGCACCTACACACTTGGTCTTAATGTAACATTCTAAAAAAGATACTACAATGAAAGCAATATATAACAAAGTCATCGTTTCTGCTATGGTTGGTGCCACAGGACTCACCATTGGCGGATGTACAGATCTTGACGAAAAACTATATTCTCAGTTGGCTTCTGAGACCTACGAATTCACTAATGCCGACCTCGATGCCACTATCGCTCCTGTTTACAGCAGCATGCGCGATGTATATTGGGGATGGTTCGGTATGGCCGACATTATGGACGAAAGTTCCGATGTTTGGGGCATCCCTAACCGTATTGGTATTGGCTGGGGCGACCTCTATATCTCTATGCACAAACATGAGTTCAATGCTGGTATCGGCCACTTCGAGGTAAACTGGAACAACAACTATTCGGGTGTTAACGCCTGCAATAAGATTCTTGCAAACGAGCAGGTAGCCAGCAACGATCTTATCAAGGCTCAGGTACGCGCTTACCGCGCTATGTACTATTACAATCTGCTCGATCTGTTCCGCAATATTCCTCTCGACACAACTTTCGTACATCCCACAGGATGGACCCCAGAACAGGCAGATCCACAGGTTACATACAATTGGATTGAGAGTGAGTTGAAGGAGATAGCCGAACAATGTGGCGAAGACGTATCGCTTGGTAAGCTCAGTAAGTACACCGCTTATATGCAGTTAGCTAAGCTCTATCTTAACCACGATGCTTGGTTCCCAAACAATAAGGATAATAGCTACTATCAGAAGTGTATTGACGCTCTTAACATCATTATCAACTCTGGCAAGTTCTCTCTGGCCACCAACTACAGCGATAACTTCCTGGAGGATATCTCGGCTTCGCCTGAGATCATCTTCGGTATCGTGTTCGAGAATAAGTATGCCGGTGGTAACTTCATGGCTAACCTCTGGATCCACAATGCAGGCCGTGCCCGCTGGAACTTCTCAGGTTGGGCTACAGGCGGTGGTATCGTGTTCCCACAGTTCCTTGACATCTACGAGGATGGCGACACCCGTTTGGAGAACACCTGGACAGGTGGACCTCAGTACGCAATGGACGGTAGCCCTATCCTGCTCGATGGTGAACCTCTCGACTATACCCGCGAGTTGCACAGTATCGACAATCCAGGATGCTATCCTATGGAGAGCTATCGTCTGATTAAATACGAAATCAAGAGCGGTGACTTCGGTACCAGCTACGACGATGTTCCTTACTATCGTTACGCTGATGTACTGCTGATGAAGGCTGAATGCCTGCTCCGTCTGGGTGGCTACAATGGCGAGACAGAAGACGATGCAGCAGCACTGGTTACTCAGGTTCGTGCACGTAACTTTAAGGCTGATCCTTCAAAGGCAAAGGTAACAGCAGCTCAGCTTAAGGGTGGCAGTAAGTACAAATATGGACACCGTGAGAATCAGGGCGAACTTGGCGGCGAAGACAAGTGGGTAGAAAACTATCAGGGCGGCGACGACATCGAACTCGGTGGACTGCTCGACGAGCTGGCTCGTGAGTTTGTTTGCGAGGCTCACCGCCGCGACGATATTATCCGCTTCATGATTAAGGGAACCAACATGAACGTATATTGCGGTAAGGGCTGGTTCTGTAAGGACCCAGAGGTAGATCGTCACACCGACATCTTCCCAATCCCACAGACTGCTCTCGATGGAAACCCCAAGCTGAAGCAGAATCCTGGCTATACAGCAGCCAACTAATTCACAGTTCACAATTAAAGAATTAACAATTATGAAAAAGAACATATTATATATAGCAATGGCTTGCCTCGCTTTGGGTATCAGCTCTTGTAGCACAGATCCCGAAGATGCAGTCAGCAAGCATGTATATGGCCCTGATGAGGCACCTTATCTGCGTGCCGATGCCAATGCGACAATAGCCGTTAATGCCGAGTTCCGTAAAGGACATGTTTCGCCAAAGACCATCTATCTGAAAGACTATGCCGAGCAGATTCAGACAAAGATGAAGATGACAGTCGACGATATGCTGGCTGGCATAGAGACAGGAAAGGTGGTTTTCTATAATATCAACACAGCCCGTGGCTGCTGGAATAAAGCAGCTGCAACTAAGGGCAGCAATGGTTGGTGGTATAACACCGCTGGTGGTGTTGCAGATGCAGCCTCTGGTATTGCAAGCATCGAACTCGACAAGGCAGCCAAGGCGCTTATCCTCAATGTCCCAGAGGAGTCGGCTGCAGGTGTCTCTGTTACTGCAAATGTAGGATTTGCTATCGATAATGGTAAAGATTATGATGACTATATCCGCTTCAATGTCAGCTTTGCTGTTACCGACCCTGGTACAGTAATCCTAAATATCACTATCCCTGCAGGCGACTATGCTGCCTATGAGGTACAGTTCGCAGGCATGGAAAATGCTATCAACGCTTGCTTCGGTATGAGTGTTAGCGACTTCAATGCTGCTGTTCAGGATGCAGGCGGTGACATCGCCATGTATATGGTTGATGAGGCAGGTAACTGGGACACCTCTTCAAACTATACCGCCAATGGTATTGGCTACTGGTGCGATGCTACAGGTAAGGTTACTACTTGGGGAACTGATGGATATAGTTACTATGTTGAAACGCACGATGGCAGTGTAGGTATCGGCCGTGCACCTGGACTTGCTTCTGGCACCGAGGGTAAGCTGCACTTCGTTTATGCCAGCAAGACCGACAGCAGTAAGTATATCGAGTTTGTAATTAACACCACGTTAGAATAATTGTAATATGATGTGTTTAAATAGACTTATGAGCAAGAGCGCCGTCGTTGCGCTCTTCGCTCTCGGTCTCATGAGTTGCACCAGCGACGACGAGGTGATAATTGGTAACATTACCATCGCCGAGACCGAACTGAACAAGACCGTAGAGTGGGACGAGGTGGAGAGCTCTATCACCTTTACCGCTAACGATAAGTGGACAGCCAGTGTGAGCGATGTCACTACCCGTGCCCTTAACACCAAGATTGACTGGCTGACCCTGACAGTGAACGCCGGACAAGCAGGTGAGGTTAAGATGCCATTCTGCCTAACAAAGAACGACTCTGAGTTCTATCGCGATGCACAGATTAGCATCCACTGCGGCGATAAGACTTCAGTTATCAATGTTCACCAGAACCAGAATCCCGATGCTGTTCATACCATGGACAAGTCGCAGGTAGAGAACTTCGACAAGTACATCTGCCCAGGCACCTGGAACGAGGGCTTCGAGAAGGGCGTTAACCACATGCTGAGAGACGATGCCAAGTGGTCGTTCTGGCGCATGAAACAGAGTGAGCACTTCTTCGTGTTCTGGGAACCTGGTTTCGGTTATGATCCCAATAGCAGTGAAGTTCCATCAGCGCTACGCGTGGATATTGACGACCTGCTGCAAAAGGCAGAACAGTTCTATACCACTAACGTAGAGAAGCTGAAGATGGTGACTGTTGGTCAGGGAAAGTCGCAGCTCGATAAGTATAAGATGCAGATTTATCTGCTCTATCAGGAAGACTGGTTGGCTACAGGTTCTGGTTACGACAATACCATTGGTGCCCTATGGGTTAATCCTTCTACCTGTAAGCCTGTTGGCTCTACCATCGCCCATGAGATTGGTCACTCATTCCAATATCAGGCAGGTTGCGACAAGTTGCTCAATGGCGAGGCAGAAGAGACTGCATATGGTATGAATGGCGGTTTCCGTTATGGCTTTGGAGAGAATGGTGCTGGTGGTTGCGCCTACTGGGAGCAGTGCGCTCAGTGGCAGTCGTTCCAGGATTATCCTGAGGAGTGTTTCACACAGGAGGCACATCCTACAGTATGGCTACGCTCACATCATCGCCACTTCAACCACGAGTTTATGCGCTATGCTTCCTACTGGATGCCTTACTACCTTACTCAGAAGCATGGTATCGAGGCATACGGTAAAATCTGGCAGAAGTCAACATTCCCAGAGGATCCTCTGCAGACCTATGCTCGTCTGTACTGCAGTAATGATATGGAGAAGTTCTACGACGAGTATTACGATTATGCAGCTCGTTGTGTGAACTACGATTTCGACGCTGTACACAAGTATCTCTCACTTAACCCTACCGCAGCCAACTACACTACCAACATGCTGCCAAAGGATGGTGGTTTCCAACCTACCTACGATAACTGTCCTGGTACAACAGGCTTCAATGCTATCGAACTGAATGTGCCCACCGCAGGTACAACCGTTAAGGCCGACTTGAAGGCCGTGGCTCCAGGAAGTGCACTCGTAAACGGTGACCAAGGAAAGGTCGTTAACGGCGACGGTGCAAGCATCGGCAATGTTACTACCTACAATCAGCAGTCGAACACATCATCAGCCTACCGTATCGGTTTCGTAGCTATCGGTAATGACAAGGCTACCTATGGCACCATGGCTAAGGGTAAGAATGCTGTAGCTGAGATGAAAGTGCCTGTAGGTACCGAGAAACTCTACTTGGTAGTGGTAGCAACTCCTACAGAGTATGAGCGTCAGGCTTGGGACGATGATGAAACTAACGACCAGCAATGGCCCTACAACGTTAAGTTCGAGAACACTGGTGTTAAAGGATTCATCGAGATTCCTGCCGGCGATCCTGAGAGCACAGCGTTTACCCACAATCTGAATGGTCTTGATGCCTCATACGAAGGCTATGCCGTGGCCGATATTGACCTCTTGGCAGAGGGATACATGGAAAAAATAGCAAAGGCCTTCAAGCTTCAGCCTGCCGAGATACTGGCGGCTATGGCTCCTCGTGTAGATGATGTGGTTACACCAGCCGAAGGAAAAGTGGCTGTAGGACTGACACAGCCCGACGGCACTATCAGCTACGCCTGCTCTACCAATGCCATCGGATCATGGATCAATGCCGATGGATATGCCGCCTCATGGGGCGAAGGACAGCTCTACTACGAGTATAGCGGTACGAGCTACCTCTTCCCTGTAGGCTTCAAGCCAGGAACTGTTGAGGCAGGAAAGTCTTATACCATGAAGCCAACCTTCGTATACACCAAGGATGGCAAGGAGTATAAGGCGGTTATGACTGTGAAATACAATTTCTGATACTTTGGTTTGTTAGTTAGACAATTGTATGGGGGGAACAGACAGCAGCAAAACATCTGCTCCCCCGTTATATTTAATTAAAAATGAAGAGAATTATCTTATTAGCAATATGTACTGCCTTCCTGACATTGTCAAAGGCACAGAAAAGGATATATATACCAGAAGACCTGCGAGGCATGGACCTGCAAGCAGACACTTCACGGTGGAGTTTTAAGCGCAGCATAGAGACCGACGACCTCATTATTATGTGGGAGCGAGGATTTGGTGGCGATACCAGCAACCCTCCAGCACTTGATGGGAAACCCATGAAGTTTAACCTCGAGAATTTGAAGAACCGAGTACAGACGTTTTATCACTTCTTCCGCGATACACTCGCCTTTTCGAAACCAGGTTCAAAATGTGACGATTACAAGATGATGGTAATGGTCAACTACTCGCTCGACGGCACTGCCTATGGCGGCACCTACGACAACTTTATAGGTGCACTTTGGGTGGCTCCCAACCGTATTCAGGATGAGAAGATGAACTGTATGGCTCACGAACTGGGGCACTCTTTCCAACTGCAAATACCAGCCGACTCAGTAGGCGACGCATGGGGTGGCAGCGGATTCTTTGAGATGACCTCGCAGTGGATGTTATGGCAGGTGAACCCCGATTGGATAACGGACGAGAACTATCATTTCGAAGCCTTCAAGAGACAAACCCACAAAGCTTTCCTACATCTTGACAACATCTACCACTCACCTTACGTTATCCAGTGGTGGAGCGACCTTCATGGACGCCAATCCATAGCCGAGCTATATCGCCAGGGAAAGATTGGCGAGAATCCTGCAATGACCTATAAACGAATGTACGGCCTTTCACAATCAGACTTCTGCGACGAGATGTTCCGAGGCTATCAGCATCTGGTGAATTTCGACTTTAAGCATGCCCGCAAGGCGACCCGTAGATATGCTTGTACATTCAGTACAGAATTAGAAGCAACAGGAAAATGGTTGCGCCCCAAGAACTATCCTGAAGAATATGGTTTCAACGCCATTCTGCTCGATTCGCTTGTGAATCTAAAGGCGCAGACAATCCATCTTCAGCTAAGGGGTGACGAACTACGTTATGGTTTCGTTGGTATAACCACCGACGGCGAGAGTGTATACTCGCCCATAGGCGCAACTAAATTTGTAACCCCAAAAGACAAGCCACTATCCCATCTCTATCTGATAGTAATGGGAGCGCCTGTCAGCCCAAAGTCAGCGTCCAAAGAGTTTCCATATCAGTTCAGAATCACAACAAATAAGTAAAAAAACGGCAAGGTTATAAGGAATTATAAAAATTCTTTGTACCTTTGCCTCCTGATGAAGAGAATGACATTATTACTAACAGCATTGATGATGCTTTTGCCTTTCTGGGCAAAGGATGACTATCGCTATCGTCACATCACCATGAACGATGGCCTTTCTGCCAATGCTGTCCGTAATATCGTACAAGACGACCAAGGCTTCATCTGGTTTGGTACCGACAATGGTCTGTGCCGCTACGACGGCGTGAAGGTACAACCATATCGTATCAACGAGCTTGGATATAATCAGTACATTTCATCACTGCTTGTGGACGATGGCCAGCTCTTCATCGGAACAGCACAAGGAGTATTCCTGCTGAAGTATAAAGACTAGACCATCACACGACTGCCTATAAACATCAGTTCTACTGTTACCAGCATAGCTCACGACAAAGAAGACGGACTGTGGATATCCACCTACGGGCAGGGAGTATGGCAGTATATACCCAATACCGGAAAAACGAAGCACTACGATATAAAGGAGACAAGCGGAGCCGTTGCCCAGGTCTATGTAGACAATAACAATCAGGTATGGACAGTTACCAACTGGGGGGCACCAGTTATCCAGCGTCTTAATCGTCTGCACAACGAGTTTGAGGCCGTAAACCTCTCTTCGCCCCTCCTCCCATCTCTCAACTACAATGCCCTCCGCATGCTCCAGACACGCGATGGCCGCATGTGGTTAGGCACATGGGAGAACGGTCTTATGCTACTCCATAGCAACGGCCAACTTGAACAGGTACTATCGCCCGACCTATCAAAGGCGGGCTCCCATATCCACACGCTTTACGAGCTATCCGATGATTGCATCTGTATCGGCTGCGACGATGGTGCAATATGTTTCAATCCACATACCCGTGAGTGGCATCACCTGTTAGGAAAGCAAAGCCTGAAAGCCCGATTTGTCTACGCCATCACCAGCGACAAGGAAGGTGGATTATGGATGGGAACCTTTTATGGTGGCGTAAGCTACATTTCGCCTGTAGGCAAGCGTTTCGAGGCATTTACCGTAGAGAATGGTTTATCAGGCAATGTCATTTCGCGTTTCTGCGAAGACAATCACGGACGAATCTGGGTGGCCAGTGATGATGGCGGCCTCATGTGTTACCTGCCTAAAGAGCAACGTTTTTCTAATTACCCCCACCAAGCCCTTCTTAGCCGTCTTAATGCACATGCACTCTGCATGGCCGGCAACGAACTCTGGATAGGCACATATACGGATGGTGTTAAGGTGCTTAATACCGACAACGGCAGCCTAAGAGATTATTCCGAGACGTCCAGTCCGCTCTCACTCGACAATTCCAGTAGTTATGCAATCTATCAGGATCGCAGCGGAAATATCTGGGTAGCAACGATGGTGGGACTAAACAGGTACAACCGAGCACAAAACAATTTTGAGCGTATTAGCCAGATTGACGACCTTATTATCGACATCGACGAAGACAGTGAAGGCAACCTGTGGCTATCTACTCAAGGCAGCGGACTGTGGAAATATATGGTAAGCACCAAGAAATTTATCACCTATCGAAATGACGAAAAAGACCCGATGTCTATATCCGACAATCAGGTGAACTGCACACTGGTAGATGAGAGTGGACGATTATGGATTGGCACTGCAGCCGGACTGTGTCTTTATGATAAAGAAAGAAACAGATTTAAGCGCATAAGTCTTGATGTGCCCAGCCGCAGTGTCATGAGCATTATTGAAGACCATGGTGCACTTTGGCTCTCTACAGAGCGTGGTATTGTAAAGTACGATCCCAAGCAACTGCAGCGATTTACACTGCACGATGGTCTGGTAAGCGAACAGTTCCAGATAAACTCTGGTTTAAAATCCAGCGACGGGCGCATCTATTTCGGTAGCACCAGTGGCTTCAACGCTTTTTATCCTTACCAGATAAAGGCCAACAACGTAATGCCTCCTGTGTTTATCACTTCGCTCGGCATTATGAACCACGAGGAACGAACAGCCTCTGGCCTCCCCATCGACCTGTCGCAGATGAGCGAGCTAACCCTCGACTACAGCGACGCCCGCATGTTTACCCTGTCGTTTGCCGCACTCAGCTACTGCTCACCCGGTAAAAACCAGTACGCCTATAGGCTCGAAGGTTTTGATAACGACTGGAACTACGTGGGCAACCAGAACCAGGCCACCTACACGAACCTGCCTGCCGGCACCTATATCTTCCACGTGAAGGCAACGAACAACGACGGCATCTGGTCGTCGAACGAGGCGACGCTCCGCATCGTGGTACACCCGCCATTCTGGTGGAGCTGGTATGCCAAGGTCATCTATCTCCTGCTGGCAGGCGCCATCATCTGGTACTACATGCACACCCGTCTCCGTAGGGCCGAGCGCCAGCATCAGCGCGAGCTACAGCGGCTGAGCGAGGAAAAAGAGAAGGAGGTGCGCGAGGCTCGTCTGAACTTCTTCACGATGATTGCTCACGAGATACGCACCCCGGTATCGCTGATCATCGGTCCTCTGGAGAAGCTGAAGGACTCTAAGGTCGAGGGACTGGACATCATCGACCGCAACGCCCACCGTCTGCTGGAACTGGTGAACCAGCTGCTCGACTTCCGTAAGGTGGAACAGCAGAGTCTGGCCATGCATTTCGCCCCACAGAATATCCACCACCTGGTGCAGTCGGTCAGCGAGCGCTTCGCCCCCACCTTCGAACAAGGCGGCAAACGGTTTACGGTAACCTATCCCGACGAGCACTTCACGGCCATCATCGACAGGGAGGCGGTGACGAAGGTCATCAGCAACCTGTTGACGAATGCGAACAAATACACCAAGGACGATGTGCGACTGACCTGCGAGGTGGAGCCCGACGGATCGCACTTCCGCATCGAGGTGACCGATAACGGCGTAGGGATTCGCGAGGAAGACCGCCAGCGGATCTTCGATCCGTTCTTCCAGGCGCAGGACAACAAGCCCGGCACAGGCATCGGACTGAACATCGTGAAGAACATCGTGGACCAGCATCATGGCTCGATCAGCGTCACCTCCGAGGTGGGCAAGGGCAGCACCTTCACCGTCATCCTGCCAGTGGGACAAGCCTCGGATGACAGGCAGCAGTTTGCGGATGAAGACTCTGAGGTGTCTGACGGGCTTGTCAGCAGATCATCTGTCAACAGCAGACAGACGGTCTACATGTCTTCTGACCAACGGCAGACCATGCTCATCGTCGACGACTCGGAAGATATGGTCACCTTCCTCAGCAATAACTTCCGCTACAAATACGAGGTCATCACGGCCGGCGACGGCATCGAGGCCCTGGAACGGCTCTCCAAGCATGAAGTGGACATCATCATCAGCGACTGGATGATGCCGAGGATGGATGGTGCCGAGTTCTGCCGCCATGTACGCCGCAACC
>JAEEGG010007932.1_pt1 | contig 24272 bp, 20 predicted proteins | sample 9134161 | NCBI WGS metagenome assembly JAEEGG01 (sample SAMN16246543, study PRJNA631951) | gut metagenome | biome: gut microbiome; feature: rumen; material: CR-attached | host: Bos | place: Iran: Karaj | collected 2018-10
GGTCTTCTTGCCCGTCGCACGATAATGGGCAACGGCACTCTCGATGAGATGACCAGAGTTGTAGAGCTCGTGCGAGTTGATCTTCTCCCACTTATGGGTGCCCCACCATCCGCTCAGGCGCGTACATTTATTAGTGACGCAGGTGGTGAGGTATCCATCCGGCTCCTGTGCCTGTGCGATGATGTTGATCACGGAGTCGAGATAGTGGTCGAGCCGTGCGTCGTAGTGTACGGCCAGGGAGTACGATGCACCTTCGATGACCTTGTAGGGGTCGGTATCGTCAAAAGAGAAATCACCCTTATGCTCACCTTTGATGAGTCCGGCGGCCAAGGCGAAATTGTCAAAACGGCCGTTCACCTCACACTCATGGAAAGCAGAAGGGATGGATACGGTGCGGTTGATCTCGATACGTGGTGACCAGAAAGCATCATTCAGGTGTACCTGGACAAAAGATACCTCCTGAATGGGAGCGGTGACGGTCATCTTTTTGGCAGCATTTGTGGAAAGTGTCAGCAGGACGAAACTCGTCAGCAACAATGTTCTTTGTTTCATTGCTCGTTATGTTTGATAGGTTCGTAAGATTCGTTTGTTTTAGATTTCGGCACAAAATAATATAAAAAGAAAGAGACCGGATGAAACTATCGTCCGAGAAGATGCAAAAATCGTCCAAACCCCCGTGTGGAGGGCATTTTTGGACGATTTTGACAGGGACTTTGGACGATTGTTTTATCCGTTGTCATGAAGAGTCGCTAATTTTGCAGCAGAATAAAAAACAGAGAAATCCAATCAATTACAGCACCGATATGAAAAGACTTTTGACCATCATTCTGGTGGCAGGCATGACGCTGACCACCTCCGCAGAGAATGAACCAACTCCGGCTCATGGATACCCCATCAATCCCGTGCCGTTTACAAGTGTGAAGGTGACCCCAGGAACTTTTTGGGGACAACGTCTCGAGGCCAGCCGCATGGTGACCATCCCACTCGCATTCTCGAAGTGTGAGGAAACAGGGCGCTACACCAACTTCTCGAATGCCGCCCAGCACCTGAAAGACCCATCAAAGGTATTTAAGGTAGGCGGACTCTCCTTCGATGATACCGATCCCTACAAGACCATTGAAGGAGCCTCATATATCCTGCAGACCTATCCAGACAAGAAGTTGGTGCAGTATATTGACTCCGTCCTCGATGTGATTGCCTCGGCACAGGAGCCGGACGGTTATTTGTACACCTCGCGCACCCAGAATCCGAAGGAGCCCCACGAGTGGGCAGGCGACAAGCGATGGAGCAAGGAAGAAGACCTGAGCCATGAACTCTATAATCTCGGTCACATGGTGGAAGGAGCCATCGCTCACTATCAGGCCACAGGCAGCAGGAAGTTCCTCGACATCGCCATCCGCTATGCCGACTGTGTGTGCCGTGAGGTGGGGCCGAATCCCGGACAAGCCTGTGTGGTGCCAGGTCATCAGATTGCGGAGATGGCACTGGCCAAGTTGTATCTCGTCACGGGTGACAAGAAGTATCTCGACGAGGCCAAATTCTTCCTCGACTACCGTGGTAAGACCACCATCGTGCATGACTACTCGCAGGCCCACAAGCCCGTCATCGAACAGGATGAGGCGGTAGGCCATGCTGTCCGTGCCGCCTATATGTATGCCGGCATGGCTGATGTGGCCGCCCTGACTGGCGACAAAGACTACATCAAGGCCATCGATGCCATTTGGGACAACATCGTCACCAAAAAACTCTATATCACGGGCGGCATCGGTGCCACCTCCAATGGCGAGGCATTTGGCAAGAACTACGAACTGTCCAACATGAGTGCCTACTGCGAGACGTGTGCAGCCATCGGCAACGTGTACGTGAACTATCGTCTGTTCCTGCTCCACGGCGAGTCAAAATACTACGATGTGCTCGAGCGCACCCTCTACAACGGACTGATCAGTGGCGTCTCGCTCGAGGGCAACGGCTTTTTCTATCCCAATCCATTGGAGTCGATGGGACAGCATCAGCGTCAGGCTTGGTTTGGCTGCGCCTGCTGCCCCAGCAATATCTGCCGTTTCATCCCCTCCTTGCCCGGTTATATCTATGCCGTGAAGGACCGCGATATTTACGTCAACCTCTTCCTCTCCAACAAGAGCAGTCTCAGTGTCGATGGCAAGAAAGTGGACCTGAGCCAGACAACAGAATATCCTTGGAATGGTGATATCGTGGTAACGGTGGACCAGAATGCTGCCGGACAGTTCGTCATGAAGATCCGCATCCCCGGTTGGGTCAGGAATCAGGTGGTGCCAAGCAATCTCTATCAGTATTCAGACAACAAGCGACTGGGCTACTCCGTGAAAGTGAATGGAAAGGATGTGGATGCTCGGCTGACGGAGGATGGTTACTACACCATCAACCGTAAGTGGAAGAAGGGCGACAAGGTGCAGATACATTTTGACATGGAGGCACGCACCGTCCGCGCGAACAACAAGGTGGAGGCCGACCGTGGCATGGTGAGTGTGGAGCGAGGTCCGTTGGTCTATTGTGCCGAGCACCCAGACAACAACTTCGATATCATGGGCGCTCTGCTTAATCAGACTCCGCAATTCGTCCTCGGCAGGGGAGAGATTGCCGGCACCCCGATACAGACACTGACCACCAGCGCCCAGACACTGAATTTCGACAAGCAGGGCAAGTTGGAAGCGCAGGACCAGAAACTCACACTGATACCATATTATGCCTGGTGCCATCGCGGCAGCGGAAAGATGCGCGTCTGGCTGCCACAGGACCTGAAAGCCACCAATCCCTCACAACCTGCCACACTGGCCAGTGAGAGCAAGGTGACCACCTCGTCGGAGATGCCTGCGTTGTCGTCCATCAACGACCGTCTGGTGCCGAAGGACGAAAACGACCGTTCGGTGCCCTATACCCATTGGTGGCCCAAAAAGGCAAGCACCGAGTGGCTCGCCTACGAGTTCCCGCAGGAAGCGACAGTGCAGAGCGCTACCGTCTATTGGTATGATGACGGTCCTTGGGGCGGATGCCGGGTGCCAAAATCTTGGCGTATCCTCTATCGCGACAATATGGGCCAGTGGCAACCCGTCAGCGGTGTGGACAGTTATCCCACGGAAAAGGGTGTCGCCTGCACCGTGAACTTCGATCCTGTCAAGACCCGTGCCTTGCGCTTGGAGGTGGTGCTGCCCGATGACAATTCAGCCGGCTTGTTTGAGTGGATAGCGAAATAAAACGAATTTATATGTTTGGGCTTATCACACGTTTGGGCGGATTTTTCGCATGGCGTAAGTTTAGGTATGTTTGGGCGGATTTGCAATCCGCCCATTTTTCATATATGGATTTGTAATCCGAAATAAAACTTTTCCATCTTCATTCTCATTTTTTATTACTATTTTTGCACCAAGAAAATAGTAAAATTCAAAACCTATATGATGATGAGAGTTTACAGCCTTTTTGCAGCAATGCTGCTTTGCCTGATGCCATTTGTGGCTGAGGCCCAGGGGACAGATATCAATAGTCGTGACCTTCGTGGAAAAGTGGTTTATCAGGATGGCGAAGTGGTGTTCCGCCAACTTGACGAGCATACGTGGATAGGGAACGGGCATAGAGTGTATAATGAATCCCTCTACATCGTCGAGGGCAATGAACGCGCACTCCTGATAGATGCGGGGACATACATACCTGAGTTGGACAAGATTGTGGCTAAGATTACATCCAAGCCTGTCACCATGATAGCCACTCATGCCCATGGTGACCATGTGGGTGGAGTAGGTCCTTTCCCAGAGGTTTATCTGAATGCGGGCGACATGCCCATCGTTCCGAATAACATGCGCAACTACAAGGGACAGATCAAGTATCTTCACGATGGTGAAGTGATCGACCTTGGCGGCCGTGAGATAGAGGTGATCTTTACTCCCGGTCATACAGCCGGAAGCACCACTTTCTTCGATAAGGCCAAACACTATGGGTTCAGTGGTGATGCTTTCGGCTCAACCAACCTGCTGGTATTCACCAACCTTTCGACCGAAATGTACACTGCTGAGAGGATAGAGAACTATATGAAGAAGAATGATATCCATTTTCTCTTTCCCGGTCATTACAGTGGTGACAATCTGGAGACTCTCCAGCGTGTTACCGATATTAAGAACATGTGCCGCGAGATACTGGACGGTGAGCGCAAGCCGACTGCCAGCAATGGCAACAACGGCGGCAATGACATGATGGTTGACGACAAGGGTGTCCGTATCAACTTCAGTAGCCGGTCAGGGATGAAATGATAATTTCTTCTTTATTTACTTTTGATGATTTTCTGTCTATTCTTTATGACGACACCTGTGGAGGCATCGGTAGCAGGAATGCCACCCAACGTGTAGGCGCTGTCTTCACTGAAGGTAACGGCACGGGCTGGTGCAGAAGGGATGGTAGTCGGAGTGTCTTCGATGGCATCATACTCTGACATTGCCTCTGCCATGCGGCTATCAAGGTCTTCCAAACGGTAGAGACCATCGGCATTGGCTTTCAGTCCTTCGACAGTGACGGGCAGCACCATAGGTGTCTCTTCTAATGAGAGCAAGGTGCGATTCTGCAGTTGGTGATATTGGGCATAGACCAGATTGACGGCTACGTAGTCGTCGGTTCCATCACTCCACTTTTCAAAGACGAGCTTTGAGCCGATGGGTGTATGAAGTTCCAAAGCATTCTGTGTCTCAGGATAGACAAAGCGCAAGGCTGCACCAATGCTGGCGAGATTGCTGTCGTGGCCACAAAGGAACATGAACTTGCGGTCAGTTCTGTTCAATTCTTCACGGATACGGCTCACCAGCGGATAGGCAAGATTGACGGCTGCTGAGTGGGTGGTGAAGAGCAGGGCGTCGTAAACCTCCTTCACACCACAGATGTCACGCCATTGCTTTTCTGTCAATTCGTGTCCAAAGGCACTCATACTTTCCGTCTCGTAGCATTGCAGCACCAGGGCATCAGCCACGCTGTTGGCCAATTTATAACCACCTTTCAAGCGTGGCTCGTCTCCTTTCTCCAGCACGATTTGCGTGTCATCATACCAGAAGTGGGTGGTGTCGTTCTGTGCGGCTGCCGAATGAGCCATGTCAATCACCTCTTCCATCAGCGTCAACGTGGGCTGCACGCTCTGCATCCATGCCTGCGGTCCCCCATGCATGGCGTTGATTTCAGCCATCACTTGCTGGCGATAGGTGTCGTTCATCTTAGTGAACTGCGCAGTGAACACTGGATCCATCTTGTCCTCAGCCAATTTGTGCGTAATCTCCACGTTGGCGAAAGGAAGAAAACCTGCGGAGAAGTATTTGGCTGTGGCAAACGTGCGCTGTCGCGAGTTGGCATAGAACAAGACCTCTTCTCCCTCAGGACGGTAGTTGTCGGGCAGCAGTCCTTCGCTGACTATCCATTTGCGGAAGAACTGTCCCATCTCTGTTTCTGCCACACCACCACGCAACGACAACTGGCTCGATGGCGATGTCCACTTGAACCATTCGTGAGACGTGACCCTCATGTAGTCTGCCCCACCCGATGACAACGGTGAACGGATGTTGTGGCGACTCATCACCACCACCTCCTTCAGTTCATACTTTGCACGGAAGTCGTCCGAGCGTTCCAGCTGTGCCCATGTCCCCTGTGCCATCGCACCAAAGAGGACAAGCGAAAGAATTTGTCTTTTATTCATCATATGTGTTTTTTCAGAAGAGTTTTTCCTTATTTGTGCAAAGGTACACACTTTTTCTGATTCCACAAACATAATGATGAAAAAAGAAGGGATTCCCGTTGGGGTCGTCTGGGGACTGAAGGACAACAACAGCTGGCGTGAGGCATCCAATCCGTTGCTCTACGATGCAGGAGTGGGCAAGAAACCTGCCTACTATGGCGTACGCTCTGCCCTGCGTCATCGGGTGTTGGAGAAGGAGAAAGAGATAGAGACTGGGATTGAAGAACTGAAGGATGGAAAGGTTGAAGAATGGAAAGAGGGCTGGCACACGCTTGATGGACAACCCCTCAACGGTGAGCCTACGGAACCAGGCATCTACATCAAATCAGGAAAGAAAATTGTGGTAGGAATGTAATATTCACAAAAAATCCGTAGTCATCAGGAGTGTGATTACGGATTTTTGTGTATCTTTGCACCCAAATAACAACCAACTAACACTAAACGATTACAAGCATGACAACCAACACAAAACTCTACACGCTGAACTACAGCGAGGCGCAGACCTATCTGTGGGCTGCCGCATTCATTGCAGCCAACACGCTGCTGCCTCAGTTGTTCCATCTCATTCCACAGGGAGGCATCATCTTCGCTCCCCTCTCGTTCGTCATCCTCGCTGGCGCTTACAAATTCGGTTGGAAGACTGGACTTCTGGCTGCATTGGCATCGCCTGTGGTGAACAACCTGATTTGGGGCGTTCCTGTCTGGGGAGTGATTCCCGTGATGGCATTGAAGCTTGCCTTCCTTGCGCTGGCAGCTGGTATGACAGCTCAGTATTTCAAGAAGGTCACCATTCCATTGCTCATTGGCGTGGTGCTGGTGGCAGAACTTTTGGGTGGCATCGCTGAATGGGCACTGACAGGTGGCATCGAAGCCACCATTGCAGACTTCACCATCGGTTGGCCAGGTCTATTGCTGCAGGTGTTTGGCACATGGGCAGTACTGAAACTCATCAATAAATAGACACATTTTTGAGGGGAAACATAACTTTTTTCATCTAAAAGTGCATTTTTTTGTGAAAAAGTGTTGGCAGTTTCGGGAAAAGTGTGTACTTTTGCACCGGTTTTGAAGAATGGAAGGGTTGAAGTATTGAAAAATTAAAGTCATCGAACGACATGAAATCATTGTTTAACGCATATTACTATTTTTACTTTTACTTTGGCAACAAGTAAGAGCGGGTAGTTATGTGTGTTACAATCATGCAAAAGATACAAGAGAACAACAATATAGCCCCGCTCAAACGAGTGGGGCTTATACATTATATATAATATATGAGAAGAATAGCGATACAAGGAGAGGTGGGAAGTTACCACGATGTGGCGAGCCACTGTTACTTCGAGAACGAGGACATCGAGCTGGTGTGCTGTGACACGTTCGAGCAGATGTTCGAAGAGATGAAGCAGGACTCGAACATCATCGGCATGATGGCGATTGAGAACACCATCGCAGGTTCTCTGCTGCACAACTACGAACTGATGCGCGAGAGTGGCATGCAGATTGTGGGTGAACACAAACTGAGAATTTCACATAGCATCATGTGTCTGCCAGAGGATTCGTGGGAGGACATCACAGAGGTGAATTCGCACCCTGTGGCGCTGATGCAATGTCGCGACTTCCTGAAAAAGCATCCGCAGTTGAAGATTGTGGAAACGGACGACACAGCAGGTTCTGCCAAGAACATCAGCGAGAATGGTTTGAGAGGTCACGCAGCCATCTGCTCGAAGTTTGCTGCCCCACTCTACGGGATGAAGATTCTGGAAGAGGGCATTGAGACGAACAAGCACAACTTCACCCGTTTCCTCGTACTTGCCGACCCTTGGTTGGCAGAAGACCTGAGCAAGCCCAGCCAGTCGAACAAGGCAAGCATCGTGTTCAGCTTGCCTCACAGCGAAGGTTCCCTCTCACAGGTGTTGAGCATCTTCTCGTTCTACAAAATCAACCTCACGAAGATTCAGTCGCTGCCCATCATCGGAAGGGAATGGGAGTACATGTTCTACATCGATGTGATGTATGATGACTATACGCGTTATCGTCAGAGCATCGACGCTGTGCGCCCATTGACCAAGCAACTGAAAGTGTTAGGAGAATATAAAGAAGGAAAAAGTACAATCAAGATATGATACAGCCAGCAGACAGACTCGCGCTTGTGAGCGAGTACTACTTTTCGAGAAAACTAAAGGAAGTGGCAAAGTTGAATGCCGAGGGCAAGGACATCATCTCGCTCGCCATCGGATCGCCAGATATGCCTCCAAGTGCAGAAACCATCGACGTGCTCTGCGAGCATGCACACCGTCCTGATGCACACGGTTATCAGCCTACGGTCGGCATTCCAGAACTGAGAAAGGCGATGGCGAACTTCTACCAGCGTTGGTATGGTGTGACGCTCGACCCATCCACAGAGATTCAGCCACTCATTGGCAGTAAGGAGGGTATTCTGCACGTGACATTGGCGTTGTGCAACCCTGGCGACAAGGTGCTGGTGCCCAATCCTGGCTATCCCACTTACACGTCGTTGAGCAAGATTCTGGGTCAGCAGATTGTGAACTACGACCTCTTGGAGAGCAACGGCTGGCAACCTGACTTCGAGCAGTTGGAGGCGATGGATTTGACTGGCGTGAAACTGATGTGGACGAACTATCCGAATATGCCGACTGGCGGTCGTGCCACTCGCGAACTGTATCAGAAGATCGTGGCATTCGCACAGAAGCACAATATCGTGGTGGTAAACGACAATCCTTATTCGTTCATTCTGAACAAGGACGAGCACCTGAGCATTCTGCAGGTGGAGGGCGCGAAAGAGTGCTGCATCGAGTTCAACTCCATGTCGAAGAGCCACAACATGCCAGGTTGGCGCGTGGGAATGTTGGCCACAAACAGCACGTTCGTTCAGTGGATTCTGAAGATCAAGAGCAATATCGACTCGGGCACGTTCCGTCCTTTGCAGCTGGCAGCAGCACAGGCTTACGAGAATACGGAGGCTTGGCATACCCATGCGAACATCGAGACCTACGCCACCCGTCGCAAGATTGCGGAAGAAATCATGACCACACTCGGCTGTACGTTCGACCCCAATCAGCAGGGCATGTTCCTGTGGGGACGCATTCCTGAGAGCATTGCCGATGTGGAGGACTTGACAGAGAAGGTGCTGCACGAAGCCCGTGTGTTCATCACACCAGGATTTATCTTCGGAAGCAACGGCAAGCGATATATCCGCATCAGTCTTTGTGCGAAGGATGAGAAGATGCAAGAAGCGCTGAAGAGAATTAAAGAAGTATTCAAGAAATAATCATATAGAACGACAAGATTCGAGTCGTATCAAGAAAGAAATAAAACGATACACAATATGGAATTAGATTTAGAGAAATTAGGTTTGCCAAGCGATAACGAGCGTCCGTTCGTGATTGCAGGCCCATGCTCCGCCGAGACTGAGGAGCAAGTGATGAAAACGGCACGTGAACTGGCCATGAAGGGCTGTCACAACTTCCGTGCTGGTGTATGGAAACCGCGTACGAAGCCAGGAGGTTTCGAGGGTCATGGCGAGGTGGCGCTGCCTTGGATGAAGCAGGTGAAGGAGGAGACCCACATGCTGATTTCTACGGAAGTGGCTACGCCAGAGCACGTGGAGCTGGCGCTGAAATATGACATGGATATACTCTGGGTGGGCGCTCGCACCACTGCCAATCCGTTCGCTGTACAGGCTTTGGCTGATGCGTTGAAGGGTGTGGATGTGCCAGTGTTCGTAAAGAACCCAGTGAATCCAGACATCGAGCTGTGGATTGGTGCGTTGGAGCGTATCAACCAGGCAGGCGTGAAGCGTATGGGAGCCATTCACAGAGGTTTCTCTTCGTACGAGCAGAAGATTTACAGGAACGCGCCGATGTGGCAGATTCCTATTGAGCTGCATCGTCGAATCCCTAATTTGCCGATCATCTGCGACCCATCGCACATCGGCGGACGACGTGAACTGATTGCGCCATTGTGCCAGCAGTCGATGGACTTGGGCTTCGACGGACTCATTGTGGAAGCTCACTGCGATCCCGACAAGGCGTGGAGCGACGCGAAGCAGCAAGTGACGCCAGAAGTGCTCGATTATATCCTCTCGCTGCTCGTGATACGTGACGAGCATACAACCACCGAGGGCTTGACCAGCTTGCGTAAGCAGATTGACGAACTGGACAATCAGATCATGGATATCCTGGCCAAGCGCATGCGAGTTTGTCGCGAGATTGGTCACTACAAGAAAGAGCATAACATGACGGTGCTGCAGGCTTCGCGCTACAACGAGATCCTGTCCAAGCGTGGTGTTCAGGGCTCACTCTGCGGAATGGGACCGGAGTTTGTAGCGAAAGTGTTCGAGAGCATCCACGAAGAGAGTGTAAGGCAACAGATTGAGATAATTAACAAGTAAGTTAAAAACTAAAAACTAAAAACTAAAAGTGAAAGTATCCATCCCTATCTGCGAGTAAGTAATTTCTACTTTTAGTTTTTAGTTTTTAACTTTTAGTTTTTATGAAAATTCTGATATTAGGTGCAGGCAAGATGGGGTCGTTCTTTACCGACCTGCTGTCGTTCGACCACGAGGTGGCTGTGTACGACATCGACCCCAAGCGACTCCGTTTCATGTACAACACCCAGCGCTTCACGTCGATGGACGAGATCGATGCCTTTGAGCCAGAACTGGTGATCAATGCGGTGAGCCTCAAATACACGCTGAAAGTGTTTGACGAGGTCATACCCCACCTGCCGAAATCGTGCATACTGAGCGACATCTCATCGGTGAAGACGGGCTTCAAGGAGTACTACGAGGCGAGCGGATTCCATTACGTTTCGACCCACCCCATGTTCGGACCGACGTTCGCCAACTTAGGAAAACTGAGCGATGAGAACGCAATCATCATCAACGAAGGCGACTACATGGGCCGCTGCTTCTTCAAGGACCTGTACTCGCGTCTGGGCCTCAACATCTTCGAATACACGTTCGAGGAGCACGACCAGACCGTGGCTTACTCACTCTCCATCCCCTTCATCAGCACGTTCGCCTTTGCTGCCGTGATGAAGCATCAGGATGCGCCAGGCACCACCTTCAAGCGCCACATGAAGATTGCCAAGGGAGTGCTCTCGGAGGACGACACCCTGCTGCGCGAGATACTCTTCAACCCTTACACGAAAGGGCAGGTGGAACAGATTCGCCGTGAGATGAAGGAAATCATCGAAATCATCGACACGCGCGATGAAGAGCACATGCAACAATATCTGACTAAGATCAGGAAGAATATCAAGTAGGGACCGTCATTTCGAGGGCGTGCATTTGTCATTGGTCTTGTACTCACCCGTGAGCTTCTGCATAAGGGAAGGATCGAGGTCCAGTGCATGTCGGAGGTCGTTGAGTGCACTGGTTTTGTCTCCCCGTTGCATGTGGAGGGTGCCGCGAAGTTGGAAGATCTCGGGATCGTCGGTATGGAGAGCGTCGATGAGAGTGTTGAGGTCGGCCATCGCGTCCTCGTACTGCTGCATTTGGCAGAGAGTGAGGGCGCGCTGCTTGTAGGCTTCCGCGTCGTTGGGGTTGCTACTGATGGCCTGTGTCGTTTGGGCTATGATTTCGAATGGGGTCATATTGATTCTTTTTGTTGAGTCTATACTATTTCAATTTTATTTTCATTCCATCGATCTGGAGAAGCTCTTGCTCGGTCATCTCCCGAAGTGCATCTTGGAGCAGGGCAGGCTGTAGGGAGAGAGTCTTGAGGTCAGTGAGAGGATGAAACTCGCCGTCCTGCAGGAAGTTGGTGATGGTATTGATGGCGTCTTGCAGCCGTGTGTGCTCGGTTTCGGGATTGCGTTGCTTGGCTCGGCAGACGTCGCAGTGTCCGCAGTCGCGCGATGTGGTCTCGCCGAAGTATCGTAGCAGGAGGCGGCTGCGGCAGGTGTTGGTTGACATGGCGTAGTGCACTATCGCGTCGATGCGTTGCTGGAAGTCGGCCTTGCGGTCCTTATAGACCATCGGCGGCAGAGATATGAGTTCGGTGTCGAGACGTGCTATGGGATAGCCTACCGTTGGTGTATTGCGGCGAGGGATGAAGTCTATGATGCGGTTCTGCGAGAGTACTTTCAGGATTTGGTAAACCTGTCCCGGGGTGAGTCCCGTCTCGTGGGAAAGGTAAGTTTCTTCTATATAGACGAATCCTGCGAAGACACCAGGATAGTTTCGCAAGATTGCTTGGATGACCTGCTCGGTCTGTTCGTCCGTCTCATGGAGTCGGTAGAGGGCATCTCTTTGGAGTATGAAGTGGAGAGCGGAATGGTATTCACGTTCCTCTTCATACCATATATATCCGGCATTGCTGAGCAAGTGGAGCGCGGAGTTTGCCGGCACTGGAAACTGATGGAATCTGCGGCAGAACGTCTCCATGGGGAAGTAGAAAGTCCGTCCTTGTGCCTCGCCAACGCCGACCTGAAGGAAGTAGGCGACGTTTTCGTAGGTCTGCCTGATGTAATCGAGCGGCGGGTAGGTCTCTTCGACGCGCCTATTGAGGGAAGTGATGTCTTGGTGGTTGTAGAGCAGCACGGCGTAGGATGTCCGTCCGTCACGCCCCGCACGTCCGGCCTCCTGGAAGTATGCCTCGAGCGAGTCGGGCATGTTGTAATGGATGACCAACCGCACGTCGGGCTTGTCGATTCCCATGCCGAAGGCGTTCGTCGCCACCATCACGCGCACTCGTCCCTTCGTCCAGTTAATCTGGCGAAAGTCCTTCTCGGCATTCGTCAGACCTGCATGGTAGTTGCTGGCCGTGATACCGTTGTCGATGAGGAATCGTGCGAGCTCGACCGTCTGCTGACGTGTACGGGTATAGACGATGGCACTGCCCGGCACTCGCTGCAGCACGTGAAGCATCTCGCCGAGTCGGTCTTCGGCCTCGCGCACCACATAGACGAGGTTCTTGCGTTCGAAGCTCATCGAGAAGACATTTTCCGTACGAAAACCGAGTCGCGCCTGTATGTCGGCCACCACCCGAGGTGTAGCTGTGGCTGTGAGCGCCAGTACCGGCACATCCTGTGAAGGTAGTCTTCGGCGCACCTCCGCGATATGTAAATACGAAGGTCGGAAGTCGTATCCCCATTGCGAAATGCAGTGGGCTTCGTCCACCACAATCATACTCACGCTACGCATTCGCTCCACCTTCGCCAGGAAGAGCTCGGATGAAAGCCGCTCGGGCGATATGTACAGAAGTTTGTAGCCCCCCAGCACGGCGTTGTCGAGCACACGCACAATGTCTTCCCGCATCATACCAGAATAGACCGCCTCTGCCCTAATACCGCGATTCTTCAGCTGCTGAACCTGATCCTTCATCAGTGAAATCAGCGGCGTGACCACAAGGCAAAGCCCATCGAGCATCAGTGCCGGCACCTGGAAGCAGATACTCTTTCCGCCACCCGTCGGCATGAGCCCCAGCGTGTCTCGACCGCTGAGGATGCTCTCGATGATGTCCTGCTGGATGCCTCGAAACGAGTCGTAGCCCCAGTATTGGCGTAGAATGTCAAGTGGTTTCATATATGGAAAAGAGAAGAACCTGCTAAAGGTCAGGTTCTTCTGAATGGGTTCTGATGTCTTCGATCTGTAGCTGCACCTCGTTGCGCTTACGGGAATTCTCCTCGACCGAATATACGATGTCAAACGCCTGCTTGGTCTTGATGTATCGCGCCTCCGAACTCTGACCGAAAGCGATGCCGTTCATCACGTGGCTCGACATCGTATCGACCAACTCCAGCTTGATGTGCTCCTGCTGGCGCCCCACCACCTTGCTGGTGCCGTAGTCGTACACATTCTTCGTGCAGAAGAGGGGCTTAGGATTGTCAGGACCATACGGACGCATCCGCTTGAGGTCGCTGAAGAACTTCGGCGTGATATCCTTGAAGTTGATGAGCGCGTCAATGTCGAGATTCGGCCGTGTCTTCTCCGGATCAATGTTCTCATGCACATACTCCTCGAACCGACGACTGAACTCTTCCACATGCTCGACCTTCATCGACAGTCCAGCCGCATAGGTATGACCGCCAAAGTTATCGAGCAAATCCTCGCAGCTCTGTATCGCCCTGTACACGTCAAAGCCACTCACACTCCGCGCACTTCCCGTCACGATGTCGCCATCCAACGTCAGCACCACTGCCGGACGGAAGAACTCCTCCGTCAATCGCGATGCCACGATGCCAATCACGCCCTTGTGCCAGTCGGCATTATATATCACAATAGCACTTTTGTCCTCTATCTGCGGCAACTTCGACACCACCTGACTCGCCTCCTCGGTCATGCGCTTGTCCAGCTCCTTGCGTTCCTCATTATAATGATTGATCGTCTTCGCCATCTTCAACGCCTTCTCGTAGTCACGCTCCACCAACAGGTCTACCGACTCCTTACCATTCTGAATACGACCGCTCGCATTGATGCGCGGACCAATCTTGAAGATGATGTCGCTCATCGTCAAGTCCTTGCCCGCCAGTCCGCATACTTCCACCACCGCTTTCACACCCACACTCGCATTGTTGTTCAACTGCTTCAACCCATGATAAGCCAAGATGCGGTTCTCTCCCATAATCGGCACAATATCACTCGCAATACTAATCGCACAAAGATCCAGCAACGGAATCAACCGACTGAACGGAAAACCATTACTGATAGCGAAGGCCTGCATGAACTTGAAGCCCACACCACAACCAGACAAATCAAGATACGGATACGTATTGTCCACCCGCTTGGCATTCAGAATCGCCACAGCCGGAGGCAACACCTCGTCAGGCACATGATGGTCGCAAATGATGAAATCGATACCCTTATCCTTGGCATACTGAATCTCATCAATGGCCTTGATGCCACAATCCAACACAATCACCAGTTTCACACCCTGGCTCTCCGCATAATCCACTCCCTGTATAGAAACACCATATCCCTCCTCACTCCTGTCGGGGATGTAGCACTCTACATTGGAGTAGAACTGCGTAATAAACCTATAAACCAAGGCCACTGCCGTACATCCATCCACATCGTAGTCACCATAAATCATGATGCGCTCACGCTGCCCCATCGCCTCGTTCAGACGCTCCACCGCCCTATCCATGTCCTTCATCAGATAGGGGTCATGAAGTTCCAGCAACTGCGGATGGAAATACTTCCGCGCTTGTTCAGCCGTGCGAATGCCACGCTCAACAAGCATCTGCGCAATGGCAGGACTGACCCTGACTTCTTCAGCCAGCGCCTCGGCACATGCCACATTCTCGGTTGTAGGTGGTTCGTAATTCCATCTGTAATTCATTATATGTTGTCATTTTTTATAAGCATATCCCGTATCAACAGCACTTTTCAACACCTTTCTACACTTTTCAACACCTCTCAACCCTTCTCGCCACACCTCAAAATCCCCACTTTTCAGCACCAAAATCTTCGCATCAGCACCTTCCCATCCAATTTACGATGTAAAATTAAGAATAAAAAATGACATACACACAATTTTTCGCCAAAGTTTTGCGTTTTTCATGCCTTTTTAGTTATTTCTCTTGATATAAATCAAGAAAAATCATTTTTTTCTATGTTTTTTTATTTTTTTCTTGACAGTTACGAAAAAACCCTCTATCTTTGCAACGTGTTTTTCATAGTATTAGATTTAAGGTTAACAAAGGTTCGGGTTGCAGCGGCAACCCTTTTTTTTGTCCTTAGGTCAAAATACCAGTAAAAATGCCTCCCAAAAATACATTAGGATTCGAGTGTAAAACCGATGCTTTCGACCGCCTCACGTATGGCAGTATCATCAATGTCATCACCCGTAACAGTGGCAATACCTGTTGAGAGATCGACAGAAACAGATTCGACCCCTTTGACGGTGCGAATGACTTTTTCTGTGTTAGCGCGACAATGGTTGCAGGTCATGCCTTTGACGGTGTAAGTCTTCGTAGCCAAATGACAATGGCAGTGATGTCCGTGTTCGTGACCATGTTCATGTCCACAACTACATGCCGACTTATGCATCAGTCGCATACGAAGAACATTAAGAAGGAGCAAAACGAGGACACCCGTGCAGAGCCACTCAAACCAGCTTGCGACATCGTGACAGCAAGCATGGGTATTGCTTAAATGGTCAGTAAACCATTCACGGGGCAAAAGATAGTCGATGCCAAAGCCGAAGAGGATGGAACCTCCGATGATGGCGACAAGATAGAGCAAGAGAGTCTTCTTACCCAACACTTTGTTGACCACAAGAATGGATGCCACGTTGCAAGCAGGTCCAGCCATCAACATGACAAGGGCAGCACCAGGAGTGAGCCCCTTCATCATGAGTGCCACTGCAATAGGAATGCTACCTGTGGCGCAAATATACATAGGTACACTCACACAAAGCACCAAAAGCATGCTCAGGAGGGTGTTGTCCTTAAAAACTTCGAAAAAGGAATCGGGAACCAGCACCGTAATGAGTCCTGCTACGATAAGTCCAACCACAAGCCATTTACCAATATCTTCCATCATCTCGACAAACCCAAATTTGAGTGCTTCCACACATCGTTCAGCAAAAGACAGGTGCGGCTGTTCCGAGTAGGCACGAGATGTGTCAGTCGGCATAATTGCTTCTGTTTCTTTGCCATTCCAATTCACGAACGTTCCTCCGATAATCGCCGTAAACAATGCCGCAATAGGACGCACCACAGCAAAGGGAAGTCCCATCAAGGAATAAGTGGCAAAGATGCTATCGACACCTGTCTGAGGTGTAGCTATCAGAAATGACACCACCGCTCCTTTGCTGGCTCCTTCGCGTCGGAGAGACATAGCTGTAGGGATTACACCACATGAGCACAAAGGCAATGGCACTCCGAAGATAGCGGCATTGACCACAGAACGAAAGGTGTCGCCACTCAGATATTTTGTGTACCAACCATCAGGGATGAAAGCATGCATAATGCCAGCCAAGAGGAAACCTAACAGCAAATAAGGGGACATCTCATTGACGATGCCCAACACAGCCTGCAATATATTCAAAACACTTTCCATACTGAGTCTTTCTTTTAATTCTGATGCAAAGGTACGGAATTTGTTTGGCAATCGAGTGGCAATGTTTGTTCTTCTCACAAAAAATCGCTACCTTTGTCAATAAAATACTAAGAATGAGGTATCTCCTTTTTACCATATTGATATATATAGGTGGCATTTGCTGTGCTTTCTGCCAAACGGAGCAGGGAGAGCAGAAAATGTCGTGGGAGGATTTTGTAGCTGTGATGATGGAGGAAAATGAGGATGAGTCAGTAGATGAGGAGACGATGGAGCAGTTGTTTGAGCTGTATGGCAACCCGATGGACATCAACACGGCAAAGAAGGAAGATTTGGAGATGTTGCCGTTTCTGAATGAGGAACAAGTAGAGGAGGTTCTAAGATATAGGGAGAAGGATGGACCCATGATGAGTTTGGGTGAGTTGATGATGGTGAAAGGATTGGGGATGAAGGAGCGAGAGATGATGCGGTTGTTTGTGAAGGTGGAGGAGGATCGTTCTCTTTACAAGCGTGACAAACGGAACCCGACATTGGAGGATATACTGAAATGGAGCAAGCATGAAATGGTGTTGCGGACAGATGTTCCCTTTTACAAAAAAGACGGGTATCAGGATGTGGCTGCGGAGGTGCTGAAGAAATCGCCCAACAAAGTGTATAGAGGCGACCGGTTTCATCATGCTTTTCGGTATGCATTTTCGGGGATGAATCATTTGTTGGCAGGTGTACAAATGGAGAAGGACGCAGGGGAAAAAGGCATTGATCATGTGTCGGGCTATGTGATGCTAAAAAACGTCGGTATCGTGAAGAGCGCCATCTTGGGAAATTACAGGGTGAGTTTCGGAAAGGGACTGACTGTGAACAGCGGAATCAAGTTCGGCAAAAGCATGATGATGAACACGATGGACAGAATGGATATGGGCATCACAAAACACTCTTCGACCTCAGAGACAGGCTATTTCACAGGAGGGGCTTTCACCATCCAACTGAAGAATTGGCAGCTCTCCGCGTTTGGTTCCTACAGAAAAGAGGATGGCACTTACAACAATGATTCGACGGGCATGAGTTCGCTGAAAACGGATGGTCTGCATCGCACAAAATTGGAACATAGCAAGAAGGGAAATCTGGGCGTAACCAACTTTGGAGGCAATATACATTGGGAGCACAAAGAACTGCGTCTATCGGCTACGGCTGTATGGACACATCTGGATGTTCCACTCATGCCGAAGCATGACACGAAGGCAAGCAAATATCGTATATACAATGCCAGCGGAAAGGATTTCTTTGTTGGGAGTTTGGCTTATGCGTATAGATACAAGTCACTCTCGTTCAGCGGTGAAACGGCATTCAGCAATACGGAGAGACAGCATGGTGTAGCAAGTCTGAACACCCTCCGCTGGCGAGCCAATCGTACCAATAGTTTTATGCTCATTGGACGATACTATGGGGCGAAATTCATCAGCATGAACGGTCGGTCTTTCGGTGAGAACTCGTCGGTACAAAACGAAGAGGGAATCTTTGTGGGATGGACATCAAAGTCAATCAGGAACATGGAACTGGAGGCGTATGCAGACATGATGTATTTCCCCTGGCTGAAGCAGGGTGTTTCTGCCAGTTCGCATGGGTTGGAGGGGATGGTGCAAGCCCTCTATTCTGCAAACAGGAAATGGAGTCTTCTGGCACGTTACCGTATCAAGTCAAAGCAGAAGGACATGACATCTATGGAGAAGAAGATTCTGGATTATGACACGCATCAGAGTTTGAAACTGCAACTGAACTATACGCTTTCACCATTCGTCACCCTACGGACAAGTGCGATAGGTTCCTGTATCAGCAACAACTACAACCCCACAGAGACTGGCCTTGCCATTTGCGAAAACTTCCGATGGCAAAATAACAAGAAGATTCGTTTCGATTTAGGCATCACCTATTTCAACACAAATAGTTACGACGCCCGTGTATATATTTATGAACCTTCATTACTTTACTCCTTTGGTTCCACATCATTTTATGATGAAGGCATTCGAGGCACCCTGTTAGCATCACTTCCCATCGTCAAGCAATCACTCTTCATCAATGCAAAATTGGGCATGACAAAATACTTCAACCGCGACACCATCGGTAGTGGGTTGGAGATGATTCATGCAGACCATCGAGAAGACCTGCAAGTACAAATAAGGTACAAGTTTTAGAGGTACAATCCATTTTTCTTGATATACCGAGCCACTCGCGGATCAAGCCATCGACGCATCATCCGTCCTTTCTTCACAAATTCCCTGATTTGCGTGGAACTGACATCATACAACGGTGTGTCCACCACCTGAACGGAGGATGGTAATGCCGTTTCGTCAAATTCGGACCCTGGTCGCCGATATATGAGAATACGATAATTGGCAATAATCTCGTCTGCATGATACCAACGAGGGAAGCGTTCCCAGTTGTCTGCACCAATCACCAGCGTGAACTCATGCTCAGGAAATGCTTTGCCAAGTTCGTCCAATGTCGTGATGGTATAAGAAGGCAACGGAAGACTCCGTTCGAAGTCCGACACCCTCACCCCAACAACGTCTTCCGTCGCCAGTTCCGCCATCCTCAAACGATGCCCATATTCAGCAATGTCGCTCACTTCACCACTCTTCAGCGGATTCAATGGCGAGACCATTAGCCACAGTTCATCCACCAGACCCTGCGCCACGATGGATGCCGCCAACTCCGTGTGACCCCTGTGAATGGGATTGAAACTCCCTCCGTAAATGCCGATTCTCATAAAATCCATTCTTTTTGCAAAAGTACGAAATTTAAGTGAAAAACTAAAAACAAAAAACTAAAAGTTAATGTTACCTGCTTTTATTGAGGACAAGAAACCATTACTTTTAGTTTTTAGTTTTTAGTTTTTAGTTTTTTTACTACCTTTGCATAAAATTTCAAAGACATAAACATGAAAGAAATCGTACTTAGCGGCATTCGCCCAACGGGAAACCTCCATCTCGGCAACTATTACGGAGCCGTGCAGAACTTCGTGAAGATGCAGGAAGACTACAACTGCTACTACTTCATCGCCGACTGGCATTCCCTCACCACACATCCCAAGCCCGAAGACATCCAGCAGTCGGCTCGCACCATCTTGGCTGAATATCTGGCTTGCGGCATTGACCCCGAGAAATCAACCATCTACATACAGAGTGACGTGCCCGAAACCATCGAGCTATACCTCTATTTCAACATGAACTGCTACCTGGGCGAGCTGGAGCGTGTGACGACCTTCAAGGAGAAGGCCCGCAAGCAGCCCGACAATGTCAATGCAGGTCTGCTCACCTACCCCACCCTCATGGCTGCCGACATCCTTCAGCACCGTGCTGCCAAAGTGCCCGTGGGTAAGGATCAGGAGCAGAACATGGAGATGGCCCGCAAATGCGCCCGTCGCTTCAACAACATCTATGGCGTTGAATTCTTCCCCGAGCCCCAGAACTTCTACTTTGGCGACCACGCCATCAAGATTCCAGGACTTGACGGCTCTGGCAAGATGGGTAAGTCGGAAGGCAACTGCATCTACCTCTATGAGGATGCGAAGTCCATCGAGAAGAAAGTGAAGAAGGCTGTAACCGATTCTGGTCCAACGGAACCTAATCAGGAGAAACCCGAGGTCATCCAAAACCTCTTCACCCTCATGGAGATTGCTTCTTCCAAGGAAACTTACGACTACTTCAACGAGAAGTGGAACGACATGTCCATCCGCTACGGCGACATGAAGAAGCAACTCGCTGAGGACATCGTGAAGACCCTCACCCCTATCCGCGAGCGCATCGAGGAATACAAGAGCAACCAAGACCTGCTCGACAAGGTTGCCAAGATGGGTGCCGAGAAAGCCCGAGAGAGTGCATCTGCCACCCTGAAAGAGGTGCGCAAGATCATTGGCTTCAAGGTGTATTAATAATATATATGTATAGAATAAGCGGACAGACCTACACGAGTTTGTCCGCTCTTTTTTTATTCCCCGTTCCTTTCATTCATAGACAAGATAAGGCTTCAACCGCTCCACATCCTCTTTCGTGAAAATGCCCGTCTCCAGCAAAGCCTGCTCATCCTTCACCTTCCCATACAAACGGATGTATTGCAGCAAAGCCTTGGTTTGTTCGTAAGAAATGTAAGGGTGGCTATTGAGCGCTTGGAACGAAGCCTCATTGACGGGAATCTTCTGAACATTAGGAGACGACACCTCCATCCATTCCAACAATTCAGGCGACACCATCTTAATCTCCCTCAACTGCTCCACCGAATAGAATCCTCCCAATTTCTCCCTATACCTCACAATCGCCTCGCTGATCTTCGCCCCCACACCCGGGATGCGTCTCAGCATCGCCGTGTCTGCTGTGTTCACATCCACCTTAGTCAGCGTGTGGAACTTATTAGACTTCCAATCGTCCCATCTTTTCCCATCCTTCCCATATTTCTCATTCCTCCCCTCCCATCCGGGTTGGCCCTTTTCGGTTCCCCCGAAAAGCCTCTTCCCCTTCCCATACTCCTCATCCACCCTCACATATTCTCTCACCTTCTCCACATCCTCCTCTGTCCATCCATGCGTCTTCCCCATCTCCTCAGCCGACCGAAAAACCTTCCCCGCTGCTCGATAATGCAGAAAGTTCCTCACCTTCCAAGGCTTCAAGCCAAAACCGATCAAGGTCAAAGAATCCACAGTATTAGGGTCAAACATCCTCATCACCACCTCCCCACGTTCTTCTTTCTCCTCCACATCTACCGCCACTTTCTCCCCTGTTTTCACATTCCCCTCCTTCTCCTTCCAAGCATCCACCACCATCACCACACCAACAGCAAACACCGCGATGCACCCCAGCGCCACAATCGCACGCCTGTCCCCCATCGAGAAATAAAAGATATCTTTGAACGGATTCTTCATTTCATTCACTCGTCTTCGCGTTTACCATTCTGCAACCGCAAAGTGTCATTGATGATACAATCATATTGGCTATAAACACCACCAATATATTCAACACGAAGGCTCTTCACATCAATGTCACGCACGGCCACGCTGTCTTTGTAGAGAATGTTGCTACCATTGCGAAGGAAACAACTCGGATGATAAATAGTGTCGCGAGCATCTATTCCGTCAACGAAATAAGGAATAATTTCCAAAGGCTCGCGCAAGGAATCCACACGCACCAACTCGAACGGAGGATTGTAACCTTCAACACGTCGAACCGTATAAACAAAGTCCTTATCCACATACCACTCACCAGGAGAACACCAACTATGGCCCGCCAACCAACGGAAAGTCGCCCTGTCCACATCTACACGACGCTCATAGAAATACACATGACGACTATCACGCATCCACTTTTCCACCCAAGACAATTTAGCCTCCCCTGTGAAGTAATCAAAGCTAATTGGCAACTGCACAAAATACTCAGCCGTCGCAGGATCAATATCGCACTGAGACGGATAATAATCCCATAGATCAGACACAAACACATGGTACTTATCCTTCGGGATGCCGTTCGGACCCAGTTCGAAGGTCGCCGCATCCACATCCTTCACAGGATAATACATATGCCACACATGGTTCTTGTCCTTCGCCCATTCGTCATCCAGCACCCTAAAGCTCCAGATGCTGGCATCTTCCAAATAACCGACATGGCAATTATCCCATAGAGGGAACCAGTACATGAAGGGGTAATTCGTCCAAAAGATTCCCTTGATGTTCAGTTGGTAACTACCCTTCCAATTGAGGAAAATCGCCCCTGCAGGAAAAGGCAGCGCAATAATTAAGAACACCACCACACACGCCCACACCACATGTTTGCGCTTGATGCCCATCACCCAATTCCAGAATTTTTCTTTTGTCGTCATGCCACAAGAAATTACTTCACATTCATTTTGTTCACCAATATTTTATCAAACAAACAGCTATTTCTTACCCACCATCTTCTCACCATGCTTCAGCCGCAAGGTGTCGTTGATGACACAGATTTCTGGCCCGCCTATTTCGCCATCCTCAATACGGATGCTTTTCACATCCACATCACACACCACTTTGCAGATTTCGTCATCGCTGAAGAGAATGTGGCGACCATTGCGCAGATAGTGACTCGCATAATAAATGGTGTCTGGCTTATTCCTTTCATCCCAAAATTCAGGAATCACCTCCAACGGCTTACGCAAAGAATCCGCACGCACCAATTTGAAAGGCGGCCTGCTGTCATTCTCATAATTATAGTTCTCGGGACGAACCAGCGCATAAACAAAATTCTTGTCCACATACCATTCTGCTTGGTCAAAAAAGGTATGCCCAGCCAACCAGCGGAAGGTCGCCCTATCCACATTCATCCGCCGCTCACGGTAATAGACATGCTTGCTGTCGCGCATCCAATTATCATTCCAAAATAAATCCGCTTTAGTTGTGCGATTATCAAAACCAATATGCTGATGCACGAAATATTCCGCAGTCGCAGGGTCGATGCCGCAACGGGATGGGACGTATTCGAAAGTATAGCCCCCGCGCACAAAGACATGGTACTTGTCTTTCGGAAGACCACGCTCATCCACCATGAATGTCGCCACATCAGCCCCCTTCAATGGATGATATTCATACCACACATGGCTCTTGTCCTTCGCCCAATCGTCAGTCAGCACCTGAAAACTCCAGAAGTCAGCCCCCTTCAGATAACCCGCACTCGCATTTCCCGTAAAGGGGAAAGCCAGCATGGCAAGAGGATTAGTTGTATAGAATATACCTCTGTGATTCACCTCATAAGTAATATGGCGCCAATTAACCGGCACGCCGAACGGAAAAGGAAACCAAGCGGAAACAAATAACAAAAACACCACCACACAGGTCACAATCACATGGATGGGCTTGATGCCCATCACCCAATTCCAAAACTTTTCTTTTGTTTTCATGCCACAAAGATACGGATTTTAAGATAAAAGTGAATCGTGATAAGTGAGAATTCATTACCTTTGTATCCAAAATCAACAAAGATGACCTACTTAAACGCTGAAAATATCGCACGAAGCACCAATGAAGTGGAGTATCACCCACTCATTCCCTTCCTGCCAGAAAACGCCAAAGTGCTCTTTCTCGGCAGTTTCCCACCACAACGGAAACGGTGGTGCATTGACTTTTTTTACCCAAATTACATCAACGATCACTGGCGTCTGGAGGGACAAATCTTCTTCAACGATCGCAACCATTTCGTTGACCTCGACGCCAAACGCTTCAAATTGGAAGAAATCGTGTCATTTTGCCAGACAAGAGGCATCGCATTCTTCGACACAGCCACTGCCATTCGCAGACAACAAGACAACGCTTCAGACAAGTTTCTCGAAGTTATCGAACCCACCGACATCGTAGCATTACTCCAGCAACTACCTCATTGTCATGCCATTGTCACTACTGGAGAAAAAGCGACCGGCACCATTTGCACCTCTCTTCACATTCCAGAAGTGCCCAAGGTGAACACCTACGTCCCCATTCCCGACACCTACAACCAAGACGGAAAA
>JAEEGG010007935.1_pt1 | contig 24266 bp, 17 predicted proteins | sample 9134161 | NCBI WGS metagenome assembly JAEEGG01 (sample SAMN16246543, study PRJNA631951) | gut metagenome | biome: gut microbiome; feature: rumen; material: CR-attached | host: Bos | place: Iran: Karaj | collected 2018-10
GGGCTATCGGTGTAGGGAAGACTTCTCTTGCAGAAATTATCGCCAATCGTTGGAAGGCGACTTTGATCGAAGAAAACTTCAGGGAAAACCCGTTCCTTGAAAAGTTCTACCAGAACAAAGAAGCTTATGCTTTCCAGACGCAGTTGTTCTTTTTGCTCGACCGTTTAAAGCAGTTGCAGAATTCGGCGCTCCAGAGCGACCTTTTCCGCGATTTGCTGATTAGTGACTATACATACGACAAAGACCAGATTTTTGCTGCCCAGAACCTGACCGAGAGCGAATACGCCATGTATGATCAGGTGGCCAAGGCCTTGAATCATGATATCCCGAGGCCTGATCTGGTTGTTTACTTGCAAGCATCGGTTCCGACTCTCTTGAAGCGTATTCACGGCCGCGGCCGTGCCATGGAAAAGACCATCGAAGGTTCTTACCTGAATGGCCTTCTGGAACGCTTCGACAATTATTTCTGGAACTATCCGTACGCTCCGGTGCTTATCATCAATACCGACCATATCGATTTTGTCCACAACGAAAATCATCTGCAGCTGGTGCTCGACGCGATTGCCGCATGCCCCAAGCAGACGACTTATTTTGTACCAGAAGGTAAATAATGCAAATCGTAACTACTGTTGATTCTCTTCGTCAAGTCATCAAGCCGCTCGCCAAGCAGGGCAAAACCATCGGGCTTGTTCCCACGATGGGTGCTTTGCACGCCGGGCATGGTGCGCTAATCAAGGAATCTGTCAAGGAATGTGATGTAACTGTTGTCAGCGTGTTCCTGAATCCGATCCAGTTCGGTAAGAACGAAGATCTGGATAAGTACCCCAAGCGCCTGGAAGCCGACGCAAAGCTTGCCGAATCGCTGGGTGCCGATTACGTGTTTGCTCCGAGTGTTGCTGAAATGTACCCCGATGGCGACCCGCTGACCATGGTGCGCGACGAAACCTTGGAAGGCATGTATTGCGGTGCCTACCGCCCCGGCCATTTCCGCGGTGTCTTGACGGTTGTCTCCAAACTGTTCCTGATTTCGGGCTGTAATCACGCCTACTTTGGCGAAAAGGATTACCAGCAGGTGTTTCTGATTGAACGCATGGTGAAGGATTTGAATTTCGACATCCAGATTCACCGTGTGAAGATTGTTCGCGAAGAATCGGGCCTTGCCCTTTCGAGCCGTAACGAATACCTGACCGACGAAGAACGTGCAAATGCCTTGTCCATTAGCGCAGGCCTGAAGCAGGCTAAGGAAACCTACGAAAAGGGCGAACGCGCCGTGAGCAAGATTCGCGATGTCGTGTTGAAGTCCATTCTGGGTGCGCACGGTATTGTGCAGTTCGTTGAACTCGTAAACCAGAAGAACCTCCAGAAGTTCGCTGGCATCCTGGGCCCCGAAGACAAAGTCGTGATTCTGGTGGCCGCCTTCTTTGGAAAGACGCGCCTGATCGACAATATCGAATTAAATTAGAACTTAGAGCTTAGATCTTAGAACTTAGACATTTTTCTCTAAGTTCTACAACTAAGTTCTGCCAACTATTTTTCAGTAGCGGTGAATACGCCGTCCCATACCTCGCCTTCTGCAACAGGCGGGGTAATTTTGTATGCTTCGCAGCGCTTGATGTAAACGTGCGAAGGCGTCGTCTTGCTGCCCGGATCGCGGTCGGGGTGGTGGGGTTCCAGTTCCAGACATTGCTTGAACAGTTCGATGGCATCGTCCCACTGCATGTTCAGGTAGCAGGCGCGGGCTTTTTCCCAAATGCCCACGAGCTCCTTGAGGGATTCCTGATACTTGCAGTCGGCCTTTTCCAAGATTTCGTAAGTCTTGACCGGTTGGCTCTTGCCAATCACGCGGATGGTGTCAAGGGAACGGTAGATGAAGTCGCCTTCGACCAGATCTTTTTGCGTGTCTTCGCTAATCTGGATGTAGGCGCCGTATTGCTTGGCGGCGCTTTCGAGACGGGCGGCGAGGTTCACGGCGTCGCCCATCATGGTGTAGTTTTTACGCATCGAAGAACCCATGTTACCCGTCACGATATCGCCGGAGTTGATACCGATGCGCATGTGCATGTTGTGCACGACTGTAGGCCACTTGTCGTCTTCGGTAATCCATTTCTTGCGCAGGGCGATAAGCTTTCGTTGCATTTCGACCGCCGTTTCGCAGGCACTCTGGGCGTGGTTCGGGAGAGGCATCGGCGCGCCGAAGAATGCGATAATGGCATCGCCTTCGTACTTGTCGAGAGTTCCCTTGTTTTCGAGCAAGGTGTCTGTCATTGCGGTCAGGTATTCATTCAACAGGTCAACGAGTTTACTCGGGTCGCCAATCTTTTCGGAGAAGGTGGAGAAACTTGCAATGTCGGTAAAGTAGGCGGTGATGTACGATTTTTCACCACCCAGAGTCGGCATGATTTCGTTTTCCACCATGGCGGTGATCAGTTCGGGAGAAATGTATTGTTTGAACGCGTTGTTGATGAAGTTCTTTTCTTTGTTTTCGAAGTAGAACTGCACGACCAATGCCGTAATACTGGTCAACAGCATCGCCAGCAACTGCTTGGAGGCTCCAATGTAGAGTCCGCCCTGGAAATACTTGTAAGCAATAAAGGTGTAAACGCCCATCAATATAAGGGATAACGCCACAGAAATCGAGCTCGTAAAGTAGAGGCCTAGAATAAGGCACAGGAGCGCGAGTATGATGACGATGATTTCTTGTTTCTTTTCGCTTAAGGTGACCAGGTAGTCGTCGGCCAGAATATTCTTGATAATGGTGGCGTGGATCAATACGGCTGGGTAGTTTTCTTCGTGGGGGCCTGGCACAAAGTCGAATAGAGCCGCCGCAGCCGAACCGAGAATGAAGATTTTGCCTTGATAGAACAGGTTGTCGACACGTCCCTTGTAAACGTCGTAATAGGACAGGTGCTGGAATCGTCTGTTGTTGATTTCGTTGTAACGACCTTTGTACTTGACTTGGTATCGGCCCGTTTGGTCAATAGGAATACGCTTGACTTTGCCGAAGCGGAGTTCTTCGCCAGGTTTCAAATTGTTGATGGCGTCATCGCTGGCGGCCTGAATGTCGCGGATCACGGCGTCCGAAAGAATGGCCTGGTTCGAATTCCATTTCTTGATTGCCTTATTGTAGTGGATTTGCAAGTCAAGCGAAAGAATCATCTTCTGGCCAATGGGCATGTGCTTGAGGGTGTCTTTATAGAAGTGTAAAGTCTTGATGGCGCTTCGGGTAAAGTCGATAGATTCATCATCGTCTTCTTCCTCTTCCTCATCCTCGTCATCTTCGCTCTTGCTTGCGGAGGCGGGCTTTCTTACAATCTGGTAGAAACCGTCTTCGTCTTCGTCCTTGCGGATGATGTAGTCTCGGTTGAGTTTTACGGATTCCTGTTCTTCGAGAGCGTCTAGCTGGTCGGTGTTTACCATCATCAAGAGCTTGGACTCGTTTTCGTCAAGAATGCTGCTGGTTGCGCCGTTCGAAACTTCCAAGATGATTTTGCCGTTATCGTTTTTGCTGGCAAAAACTTTGTGAGAAATTTCAAGAATGCCGTCGCTGGCCTTGGATTGGATTTTCTTTTCGGCGAGAGTTTCGCGGAGCAGCAAGAACATGTGATAGCTGAAATTCGGGTAGGTCGTGTGGTAGGTGCCAGCCGAGTCGCGGTAAATGCCGAAGGGCTTGCCTACATCGATGTATTTGCCCATCTTGACCGTGATGTCCTTGGGGTCTTTGTGGAACAGGTGCAAGATCGTCATGAGCGACATGGTGGAGTACACATAGTTGTTGCCGTCGCCATTAACAATGGCTTCGTATTGTTCTTTATCGTCGGCTTTGGTGGTATCCAAAAGGGGAATGACATCGAGCGTGGGGTTCGGGAATCGGTAAAGCATCGAAACCTTGCGGACCACGCCATCGTTGTCCGGGTAGGCGTTTACAGAACCGAATTTGGCACCGGCCTGCGCCAGTTCCGGGAAAATATTGTCTAGCAAGTCCTTGGGCTCGACGTTTTCAATTTTGTCGACCTGGGTCGTGTCCAGAGTAGAGCTGTAGCCAATGGCGTCGGCACGTTTCAGGGTGCTCAGGGGAATCCATTGTGAGGGATGCTTGTACGATTTGCGGTCGTCAAACATGTAGCAGACAATGGCGTTTCCGCTTTCTCTGACGGAATTCACCAACATGGAGTCAAAGTTGTAATTGGCGAGTAGCGAGGGGTAAAGGGAATCGACTTCGGCTTCGGGCGCGATCTTCTTGAGTACGCTCGCCGCCTGGTCGGTCTTTTGCTTACCGAAATCGGCGCTCTTGAACAGAATATCGAAGCTAATTGCCGCTGCACCGCCTTCGCTCAAATTCTGGATCACCTTGGCGTGAATGGAACGGTCCCATTCGTTATAGTTACCGAGTTTGGTCAGGGAAGCTTCGTCAATATCGACAATGTAAATGTTCTGGTCAAGGCTGTCGCTAATGGAAACACGTTGGTGAGTATTGTTGTCGTCTTCGTCCGCTTTTTCGGAATGGGTAGAGGTTTTGAAAAATAGATCGTAAAAAATGTTTTCGAGTGCTTCGGCGCCATTGCGCTGAGTTTTTCCGATGACGGACTCTTCAAGGGCTTCTGGCAAAAAACTGCTTTGCGTGCTTCCAAAAACAAGAATTAAAAAAACAATAAGGGCTGAAACCAAGAAGCCTGATAAAACTTTCTTAATCTTTTTAGAAAACTTTATTTGCATAAGAAAAAGATAATATAATGCTATATTTAGGATGTACTTGCGGAGGCATTTTTGGCTACTCAAAAGAAATCAACATCGAAAAAAGCGGGAAAATCGACGAAATCTTCTAAAAAAGATGATTTTCAAACCTCAGAACAGGGTTTTGGAGCCATTCTTGGCGGCTGGGCCCTGGTCGGGTTCGGCACTATATTGATGGTTGGCTGTATTTGTTCTGCCTATAGTGGCGTGCGCGAAAACGTTTTGGGCCCTTACTTGGGCAAAATGTTCCCCGATGCGTTGGCATTTGTGTTTGGCAGGGTCGCTTCGCTGTTTGTGTCGTCGGCTCTGGTTTTGTGGGGCGCTGCCCTGGTGTCTGTTTCGAGGCGTACCCGCTTTATCCGCTATGCGGTGGGGCTTACGCTTTTGACGGTGATCATTTCGTTCCTTTGCTCGCTTAGAAACTATGGCGAAACGAAGGTCGCGAAAGACATGCTGATTCAGGGCGGCGGTGCGTTCGGTCAGTTCTTTAACCAGTTTGTGGCGGTCCCCATTTTTGGTAAGGCCTCTTTGTTGATGCCGCTGAGCATTTCGCTTTTGGGAATAGCCTTGATTCTGGTGGTTGCGTTTGGCCTCCGCCCGAGACATTTCAAGTTTGTGGTGCAGACGACTGCCTGGCTCAAGTCGGTGTTCAAGAAAAAGGAACCGATCGAAGGCGATGTCTATGAACCGGTCGATACCCGCCGTATGCCCCAGGTACAGACGAACATGGACTTACAGGGGGCGCTTCCGCGCGGTGTGTACATGGACGACAACACCGTGAATATACAACCGGATGGCTTCAAGATTCGTCGCAAGAACAAGGTGACGCCTTTCAGTGGTCGCAATAGCTGGATGGATGATGAATTCAGCTTGAACGGAACGACGGACGAAGTGCCGAACCTTCCGGATGAAGTTTTGCAGACGCTGACGCCTCGCCGTGCGAAAGAGGCTGAACCGCAGGCGGATTCTACGAATAATGTGGTCGGCGGATACAATCTGGACGAAGATCCTGAAATTCGCAGACTCGAAGATTACTTGCGCCAGAATGGCGGCAAGATGAATGCTCTTGAAATTGTGGAAGTCAAGGACAAGATTGCCGCCCTCAAGCGTGCCCGCGATTTGATTGCTTGGGAAAAGGACCACCGCGGTCGTATGCAGGTCAAGGGCGACGTGCGCCGCGAAGGTTCTCCGGTAACGGGCTCTATGGCGACGCGTACGGTAGAAAGTGCTATGCCGACAGGAACGATGCCAGCCGCAAAGGGGGCAACGCAGAGAAGCATGACGCAGGTTCCTGCAGATGAACGCACGATGATGGCGGGTGAGCCGACTGTTGGCAATGAGGCTCCGTTTAATGCTGAAGACTTGCTCGGTGGCGATGGCGCCCAGACGATGGATGTGCCCGCCTCTGATGACGATACGTTTGTGCCCGAAGTTTACGGCGCCGACGATGTGGGCGATGTTCCCGAAATGCCGGAAGAAACGTTTGGAGCCTCGATTGGGAATGTGCCGAACGGAACATCGACAGCGGGTATGAAGGCTGCCCCGATTCCGCAGCGTGACCCGACGACGGTTTACGACGAATACAAGGTGCCCGCGATTAGCGACATTCTGGAAGAGCATGAACCGCAGACGGCCGACTACAGCGAAGAAGAATTGAACGCCATCGGCAAGATGCTCGAAGAAAAGCTTGAAAACTTCAAGGTGAAGGGCCGCGTAATCGGTTGCGAAACGGGCCCCATGATTACCCGTTTTGAAGTGGAACCGGGCCCGGGCATGAAGGTGAGCCGATTCTCTGCTCTGCAAGAAGACTTGGCGCTTCCGCTCAAGGTTTCTTCTGTTCGCATTCTGGCCCCGATTCCGGGCAAGGCGGCTGTCGGTATCGAAATTCCGAACCGCAAATTCCAGACGGTGTACAGCCTTGACGTGTTCCAGAGCGAAAAGTTCAAGCCGTCGCCCGAAAAGATTCTGGTGGCTCTCGGTAAGGACATTACCGGCGAAGCGTTCACCATGGACTTGGCGAAGGCTCCGCACTTGCTGATTGCCGGTCAGACGGGTTCCGGTAAGTCTGTCTGCATTAACGCCCTCATGGCGTCTATGCTCTTTAGTAAGACTCCTGACGAACTCCGCATGATTCTGGTGGACCCGAAGGCGGTGGAACTCAAGATGTACGAAAACATCCCGCATCTGCTGGCCCCGGTGATTACCAAGCCCGAAATTGCTATTCAGGCGTTGCAGTGGCTGTGTTACGAAATGGACCGCAGAACTGAAGTCCTGGCGGCGGCGAAGGTGCGTAATATTGGCGGTTTTAATGCCAAGTTCGAAGCGGGCGAGTTGCCCGACGAAGTGCCTGAAGAAGACCGTAGTCACCGTATGGCGTTCATTGTGGTGATTATCGATGAAATGGCGGACCTGATGATGGTCGCCGGAAAGGAAATTGAAAAGAACGTGGCGCGCCTTGCTGCAAAGGCTCGTGCCGTGGGCATTCACCTTGTGCTTGCAACGCAGCGCCCCTCGGTCAAGGTCATTACGGGCATTATCAAGGCGAACTTGCCGACGCGTATCAGCTTCAAGGTGGCCTCGCAGATTGACGCCCGCACGGTCATGGACCATGCCGGCGCCGAAAAGCTCCTGGGCCGCGGCGACATGCTTTACAAGGCCGTGAATGATCCGGAACCGGTTCGTGTTCATGGCGCCTTCTTGAGCGACGAAGAAGCCGAAAAACTTGCCGATGCCTGCTCCGACCAGAACGTATTCTATCCGCAGGTAGAATCGTTCGACGTTAGCGACGGCGAAGGCGACGAAGACGGCGAGGGCGGAGGCAAGGACTTGGGCAAGCTTGACAAACTGCTCTACGATGTGGCCGTTTGGGCTGTCGAATGCCGCGGGCTTTCGACCTCGGCGGTGCAGCGCCACTTTAGCGTGGGTTTCAGCCGAGCCGGTAAAATTGTGGACCAACTTTACAGCCTCGGCGTGTGTGGCCCAGCCAAGGGCAACTCCAAACCCCGCGCCATGCTGCTCGGCATCGAAGAAATCCAGAGCATGCAGCGCTCCGGAAAATTCGGGTAAGTTTGCGGCTTTGTCTACCTGAGAGAAATGGACAACATGGTAATGTCGTCGAATTGTTCGGCATTTCCCACAAAAGCTTGCAGGTCTTCCTTGATCTGAGTCAAGAATGCTTTGCCGCCACGGACATCGGCCGAATTGAGCTTTTTCAGCAGTCTCTCTTCGCCATAAAGTTCCCCTGAGCCGTTGTGCGCTTCGGTTAATCCGTCGGTATAGATTAAAAGGCTGTCGCCATCCTGTAATTGAATCTCGGATTCCTTGTACTGTGTATCGTCCATGCCTGCAAGGAATAACCCATGCTTGTTCCTCAAAAATTCAAAATTTTCGCCCTTTCTTGCAAAACAGGGGGCGTTGTGGCCTGCGTTTGTGAATGTCATGATGCGCGTCTTGGTGTTTAGAATGCCAATCCATGCTGTGGCAAACATTTCTTCGGGGTTGTTTTCACACAGGATTCGGTTGACATCGGTAAAAATCTGCGCAGTCGACAGTTTCATCGAAGCATGGTCTTTGATCATCGTCTTCACGGTCATCGAGAAGAGGGCCGCGGGAACACCTTTGCCCGAAATATCGGCGATGACAAATGCAATATGCGTGCCGTCGATTTCAAAGAAATCGTAAAAATCTCCGCCGACCTCCTTGGCAGTATCCATGGTTGCGTAGATGATTATGTCGGGGTGGTTGACAAGAGCGCCCTCTGCGGAAGGAAGAGAACCTGTTTGAATGTTTGCGGCGAGGTTCAGGTCGGTTTCGACGGCCACTATTTTCTCGCGATTCTTGACGAATCTATTCGTGTTCACGTTTGTTGTAAAGAAGGTGAGCGCGATGGCGGATGAAAGACTGGTTTCTAGATAATTTTCATCAAGTTCCAAGATGAATAGCTGAATAAACTCAATTCCTGCAATCAAAAAGGATGTTATCAAAATACATTGACCATAGAATTTCTTTTCTGCATTTGATTTTCGGCGTCGGATTAAGTAATAGAAGGACTGCAACAATGGTGAACCTGCGTACATGAACGCAATCGGTACCAAACAATAATCAAAGATGATGCCATATTGAATTTCTCCATGTTCGTTGATGGAATATACTAGGCCGGTCCAAGGTGTCGTTAGGCATAAAATAACGGTAAGAACGGTGGGTGCGATAAATAGCGCGTAGTGCAATTTTTTTGAACTCATCTTGATTTCAAATTGATTCAACGAGAATCGCGTAAACATCGATGTTCCAAGCATCATTGCAACTGCAAAAATATAGGCACAGGCATAATTAAGAGTTTTGTATGTAAGATTCCCATCTACAAAATGCCAGATTCCGTCAAAAGCGGATAAGACCGTTGCCGATACAAGCATGATGGAAAGTTTGTCCTTGAAACTCATCTTGTACAGCACGATGTTGTTGTACAACATGAATGCGGTTAGCAAGGTCGTGAAAACGGATATTTCTACAAACAGGGTATCTGCAATTTCTTCATAGGTCATATTTATGCCTCGAATTTTACCTTGAATGTGTTACGGTTGTAACTCATGGTCGTGAGGTACATCTTGTTATTTTTCATTTTTTCCATGTAGCCCGAAACCATGAACTCGGTTATGGAACCCGCGATTACATCGTCGCTTGATAAGTCGAATAAAATGCCATCGTCCTTGGTGATAATCTGTATTCCATCTTCGCGAATAAAGACGGAACATTCCGCATAGGTTGTCGTGTTCCCATTTTTCTCGTAAACAAGCATAAAAAGTTCTTCAATGAGCAATTTGACTTTTGCTATGATTTTTTTGTTGATACCATTTTCCTGAAGGTATCGCTCTATCTGCTTTTGAACATCAATAATCAATTCCGGTTCCAGCTTGAGTTCGTAGAAGCGGTAGTTCAGTCGTTTTTCTTTATCTGCAAGTAGCAACGGGTAGTTTTCTTTGCCGTATTTGATGCGGATAAATAGTGTCGAGACGATGTAGGCGAAAATAGTCGAAAGGGCTATCCCGATAAAGAATCCGTAAATTCCAAATTTTTCGCCGAGAATGAATAGGAGGGGGGCGGCGACAATCACGTCGCGTAATCCGCAGAGAAGTGCCCCAAGAAAAATCTTGTCGATGAGCAGATAATACGAAGAGAGTAAGTAGAGAAGACTGGTTCCGGTGAGCCCAAGTGCAATAATGCGTGCCCCGTTGATGGCCTCCTCGGCGATTTCTGGATTCTCGATGCCATAAATTTTTACGATGAGTGGAGCCGCTGCCGCTATGATGGCGGTCATTAAAACCCCTTCGACAATAGCCGCTTTCTGCGCGAGCCTGTAGCAATTTTTAATGCCGCGGTAGGATTCTTCGCCTAGATAGATGTTGATGAGGGGTGTAATGGCCTCTCCGATGCCGTCAAAAATAATCTGAAACTCTTTTGCAAAGAAAATAACGGAGGCAATAATCAGCATTTCAGAACCGAATGCGAATGTGATGTATTTTTCGACAATCACGGCAAAGCAGGCGAAAAATAGATAGGTGCTCGCATCGATCGTACTGTATTTCGCTATGTGAAAAATTTTTGCAATTGAAAAGTGGAATCCGATTTTTAGCGAGTTTCCTTTCTTGAATAAGTGGAGGCTTGTCACTAAAAGCGCAAGTGCTGTACCGATAAACGAACCCAGGGCGATACCTTCGATACCCATGGATTTTGCCAAGATGATGGAGAGGGCGATGTTGACAACTAGCTGTAAGATGCCTGCGATTGTGCTGATCGTGTCGTCTCCATCTGAAAATACGGCTTCGCACATCAGTAGGAATAAAGGTAAAATGAGAATGGTTAGCTTGTACCAAAAGAAATACTGCTTGGCCTGTTCAAAAACAGCGGGGGTTGCTTCAAAAAAATGGAGATAGGTGTCGCCCAACAGCGTAAAGGCAAAGAACAAGAGTACGCCTATGCTAACAGCAGCGGTCAATCCGACCCTGAAATACTGGGTTGCTTTCGCTTGATCGAATTCTCCCATGGCGCGGTTGTACAAGATGGGAACGCCAATCGAAAGGATTCCGCCAAAAAAAGCGGCTAGGGAATATGCGGGGGTTACAAGGCTGATGCCGGCGACGCTCGTTTCTCCTAATACAAGGCCTGCAATCACGGAATCCGACAGCAACAAGATTGGAACGACAATCATGTAGACTGTTCCCGAAACCAGTAGCGAAAGAAATTTTTTAGACAGAAAAGTCTTGCTCATTCATTTAAATATAATAATAGGTGGAAAAATGGTATTTTGACTAGGTACTCATCAAAAGGGTCAAATTCTTTTTTAACAGTTCTGCATAATGTAACGCCTGTTTTGGAGTGTATAGATTTTCCGCATACTCGATAAACAGGGATAGTCCCGAAGGGCTTTCGCGGACCTCTATTTCGAAAGGCATTGCCGCATTGCGGTTCAAACCCACTTCTTCAATTTGAACATCCGGCGGAATTAGGTTCAGCAAGGCGTCTTCATGGACCTGTTTTTGGTAGATGATTTCCAAGGAGTATGTGTCCAGTTCGTCATTGTAGAAAATATCCCCTAGGCATTCCGAATAGAAAATGCCCTTTAGGATTTGTTCTGAAATCTCGGAAAGAACTTTTGAGGGAGAATCCGTTTTTTCAAGATCGATAAAGATGGGTAGATTTTCTTCGAAACTGCCGATTGTTTCTAGGTATTTGCCTTCTTTCCGGTTGTCGTAAGTCCAGGTGTAGCAGATTTTCTTTTTTCCTATCATCTCGGAAAGGGCAAGTATTGCCGCCGCGATAGAAAGTTCATTTCTAGATGTAGAACGTCTTTTTTCGGCTTGGTTCATTTGATCTAGGGTAATTCCTAAATCGTAATCCAAATAAGCACTTTTTCCGAAAGATTTTGTATGGTCGTATTCAAGTACGCAACACCATTTGAAATCGCCCTTTAGGGATTCGTAATATCTTTTTGCCTCAGCATATTTAGTGGACTTCTTGGTGTTTTCTAGGTCTTGTAAGTATGAATAATAAAAGTCATCTCCTGATTTTTCTTGGTAATACTCGTTGAAGGTCTGTACGGCGAATATAAAACACGAGTAATAGTCTCCTAGAGAATGATGGACTTCCACAAAGAGGTACTTGTTTTTCTCTGTTACAATGACTTTGGTTCTATACAGATGTTCTCCGAATAAATTGAATGGACGCTCCGGCTTTTCTTTAAACTTGTTGAATTCTTTTTCGGAGGTGTGCCACAATTCTGTTTTTTTTATCAATTCAGGGCGGTAAGAGACGGAATATTTTCCCGATTCATCTTTCGAAAAAACAGACATCATCATCGGATGCTTTTGAAGTGTCTTGTCAACGGCTTCGCATAGTTTTTTTTCGTCGTATTGATTTCCGAGTGTGACAACGTACGAAAAGTTGTAAACGTAATTACTGCCGGATTTTTGTTCTTCTTCAGAGAGGAAAAAATCTTGCTCTGCCTTTATGTTGAATGTTTTTTTTCGGCATTGCTCTTCATATTTTTCATTGTCATCTGTGTTCTTATTTGATTGTATTTTTTTTGCAATTCGATCGATTGTCTTTCCGTAGTAGATATCTGAAACGGTTAGCGTTAAATGATGCTTTTCAATTTCGATGATTAGCTCAACGGCTGTTATAGAAGACCCGCCTAGTTCAAAGAAATTATCCTCTTTAGTGGGGTCTTTTTTTAATTCAAGAACTTTTTTGACCGCAGAACATAAGATGTTTTCGATGCCAATTTCTGAAGAATCCTCGTTTAAATGCTTAAACGAAATATCCATTGTTTTTAGGCTTTGCTTGTCAATTTTCCCGTGTTTATTTAAGGGCATCTTGTCAAGCGTTACAAAAACCGATGGAATCATGTAAGGCGGAAGAAATTTTGATAGCTCACCCTTGATAGCCTTTGTAGATATGTCAGTGTTTGCAACAATGAATGCGACAAGGAAATTCTCTTTTTCGTTGGTCTTTAAAATAACGGTAGCTTGTTTAATGGCTTCAATTTTTAAGATAGATTGTTCTATTTCTTGGAGTTCGATTCGCTGTCCGTTTAACTTTACCATATCGTCGGTTCGGCCGCAGATTACGATTTCTCCGTTGTCGGTCCTATAGGCAAGATCCCCAGATTTGTATGTCCTTTCGCCTCTGTATTCTATAAAGCTCTTTGCCGTATCATCGGGGCGATTCAAGTAACCGCAAGAAAGCGTCTTGCCCTGTATTAAAAGTTCTCCCTTTTGGTTTGGTTCAAGTTCGTTTCCTTCTTCATCTACGATGAAGGCTTTTGTCTGGTATGGAATTCCATTTGTGAAGGAACTTGTTGTATTTTGCAATACCTTGCACAAGGCCATGGAGCAAGTTTCTGTCGTACCGTACCCATTGATGATTTTTACGGTAGGAAGTTTGCTGAAGATTTTTGCGGCATGCTCCGGAGAGAGCGGCTCTCCGCCCATGTAAAGGCCAATAATGCTTTCAAAATTTTCTTTGTCTGCCGCAGAAAGTAGAATTTCTATGAATGAAGGTATTCCAATTACGGAATCCAGTTGATACTTCTTGATCTGTTCCGAAAATTTTGTTAAATCTTTAAGCTCATTTTCTTTGTTAAGGTAAAATAGGGCGCCTGCATAAATGCAATAAAAAAATCCTGTATAAAAAAGGATGAACGTGAATGGGGATATGTCGGCCAATCGATGAATTTGATATTGGGCAATGGCGATCCATTGTTCTGGAAAGAATTCTTCGTAAATGGCCCTGTGATTAAGCGTGACCCCTTTGGGATTTCCTGTAGAACCTGAGGTGTAAATGCACATTGCCATGTCATCGGGGCTTACATGAACAACTTGTTTTTTTAAATGTTCTTTTTTCGCTTTGGCAAGGAGTTCTTCTAGTGTGAAAATCTTGCAAGTGCATTTGCCTATTTCTAGAAGTTCCGCCTTGATTTTTGCGGTTGTAATGATGGCTTTCGATTTGGAATCGTTGATGCTGTATGCAATTCTTTCAGGAGGCGTGTCGAGTGTAAGTGGGATAAAGGCCGCACCCGTTTTTAAAACGCCCATGATGGCGATATGAATAGAGAAAGACCTGTCCAATACAAGAGTGATGAAATCCCCTTGTCTGATTTCTGGAATCAGGGTGAAAAGCGATGCCGCCAAATAATCTGATTTCTGGTCAAGTTCCTTGTACGAAAGTTCCTTGTCTGCGCAGATAACGGCAATGGCACCGGGCGTCATTTGAGCGTGTTCGGTAAGTTTGTCATGTACGGCGATAAATTTTTCTTTAGCCATTATGCATTCTCGATGAATTTGCCCATGTAGTCAAGAACTGAAATAAGTCCTTTTTCCAAATCAGTCTTGTTCAGGAGCAGGTTGATTCTAAAACAGAACTGTTTGCTTATGTCAAAACCGTGCATGACACCCGGAAAAATTAAATATCCCTTTTCCTTGATTAGTTTTTTTATGGCGAAAATAAAATTTTCGGTTCCTATACACCCGTCAAGAAAAATCATGGCATAATGACCGAAAATATCAGGTGATACATGGGCGAAATGGTAATTTGCTAGAATCTGATGAACTCGTCTATAATTGTTGCTCCAAAATTGATTGTAAAAACGAAGACATTCGTCGTAGTTTTTGGAGATGAAATGGCGTGCTCCCAGTTCACTTAGATAATTTAGGGAGCCTCCGTAACAATCTTTAAGCCTATCAATTTCGTCAGTGAACTTTTTATGTGTGACAATGACAGAAAATTTAATCCCCTGAATTCCTAGAGCCTTATGCGGGCTATAGATGTACATTAGTTTTTCTTGTATTCCTAATGTTCTTGAAAGTTCCTTTCCGTTTACGCATAAGGCCTCGTCCAATATAACCCATTTTCCTGCATCTAGAAGTTCTTGAATGCCGTTTATGACATTTTGATTGAAATAAACGCTTGTCGAGTTGATGGGAGAGGTGAACCAGAATGCTTCGCAGTCCGAATTTATAAGGGGACTGATGTCAAAATTTTGATTGAAGTCGGGAATGAATTCGTTAAAAACGTGGTAGGAGACTTTTAAATCGTCTAGGCAGGTCTGTACCGTAAAGTATGCTGGCGCAATGATTCCTGTTTTTAAATTTCTTTGTGAAAGGGATACTGCGATTGTTACAATCGAATGGGTGCTTTGTGAAAAGGCAAAACCTTGGGATTCATAGAAATCTTCGCTAGAAAAGCCTAATTTGTTTGCGATGCTTTTCTTGATGGATTCAGGAAGATAATATTGATAGTCAAAAATATCCTGTACGGATTCGTATTTGAGGATATCTTTGAGTTTTGCCTTGTATTCGGAGCCGGAATTCCAGTAAGATAGATTTACAGACTGCGTTTCTTTTGACAGGGCTTTTGATGCCTTGTCAAGTTCCATTTCTATTTCGTAGTTAGTCATTTAAATTAAACCGAATACGGCGTCGAGTCCGGTTGCGTCCAGGACTTCCCTGAAATTATCGCCGATATTGATGAGCTGCATGTTTCCCTGTTTCTTTTTTAAGGCCTTGAATGTTGAAAGTAATACTCGGATTCCTGCCGAGGATACATAATCGCATTCTTTGAAATCCATGATTAGCGAGTTTACCTTTTCGATGTGAGCTGCAATTTCTTCTGCGAGTTTGGGCGAGGTGAGGGTGTTCAGCTCGCCAGAAAGAGCAATTGTCATTTCAGCATCGTTCAAAACAGTTCTAAGTTCCATTCTAGGCTCCGTATTATATTTTAGTAAAAAAATTGTGAAAAGAATTAAAACAGATGTTTCCACTGGAATCCGACCGAATAGAATATCCATTCCCTGCCGCTGTAGGTCATTAGGGGCTCGTATTCCACGTCTTTGTATTTTTCGCGGAAACTTCTGCGGGATTCAAAATCAAAAAGCACATAAAGTTTGTCTTTCTTGCTGAACGTGATTTCTGCCATGGGCCAAATGTCGATGGTCATAAAGTCGCCCTTGTAGTTTGATGAATAGTCGCCGAAATCGCTGGACTCATAATGGCCCGAAAGCGTGGTGCCGACGCCGATCATCGAAAGTTTCAAAGGCATCTGGTAGCCTACAAAGTATTCTTGTTCGTACACCCAGCCGCTCGCCAAGCCGTCGGAGGCCTGCCATAGCCAAACATCGCTGTCGGTGCCAGTCAATTTCTGGTAGCCGGCTTTGTAGGTGGCTGTCGCTACAACGTGGTGCCAGTCGCCTTCCCAGAGGGCGGCAAGGTCGAACATAAAGCAGCCGCTGACCCAGCCGTACAAGTACCAGTGCGCAAAGGGAGTCATGTCCTTGTATTCAGGCTCTGCTGCATTGTATGCAGCCATGCCTTGGAATAAATCGAATGCGTTCCAGCCGGTTCCTGCCGTGCCGCCGATGGCTAGCTCCAAAAAGGCAATGGGCGATACGGTGATGGATGCTACAGGCGCAATGGTTATCGGCGAAACTTCCAACCCCGCGCTAAATGTCACATGGTTGTCGGCGGTGAATTCGTCGTCGCCACGCAAGAAGGGGAGCGTGTATGCTGCGTCGAATTCAGCAACGGCCTCGATTCCGTCGTAAGGACCGCTGATTCCTGTGACGTGGCTTGCACCGCGGTGGTGTTCCACTTCGGGGTAGTAGGCGGCAGATACCGTAGACGAAATTTCCCAAGGGGATTTTTCTTGAGTGGCTTTTTCCGGTGCTTCCTCTGCGAAAAGCTGGTTGCCTACGCAAAGTACGGCTGCGAATGCAAAAAATGCTTTTTTCATGCTTTCCCCTCCAGAACGTTAGAATGACATTTTTCCTTTGAAAGTGACGCTGCTGAAATCGCGGTATTCGCCGTACAGACCTTCCTTGCCGTCGGGGCCTTCCAAGTACAGGTCTCCAATCAGGCTAAGCGTAATGGCATCGGTCAGCTTGTAGTCCAGTTCCAGTTCGCTTGCCGTAGAAAAATCCCATAAGTCCAATGCACCCGAGGCCATAATGGTGAGCGTTTCGTTCAGGATAGATTTTTCGATACTCAGGGTGGCCTGGTGCTCAAACTGTTTCCGCTCAAGGTCGCTATCGTGATCGATTACGCCATCTGCAACATACTGAGCCGTAATAGTCCAGCCTCCGCTAGGAGTCCAGTCAAGTCCGGCAAGGCCTAAAACTTGATTCTTTCTCTTGCTTGCAGGGCGCGAGTCTTCCGAATACTTAAAGAGTTGACTGTTGACATCTGTTTGGAAGTGCCTCTTTGGGAAATAGGCGCCTTCAAGACGGAATACGAAATCTCCGGCAGGAATCGCTGCATCGGCTCCGATCATGTACATACGCTTGTATTCACCAGTCACATCGATTGTGTAGCTGGTTGCAGGCATATCTTCGCCATCGCCAAAAACAATATTGGGGTTGTATCGGATTAACGGGAGGTCATCCCAACCATAGAATCCGTACAGCGACAAATCTGCGACCGAAGTGTATGAGCTTGCGCGAAGTGCGAGTTCGCTCTTCGAAAGCCTTTTTTCAGGAAGTTCAAAGTTGTCGTATTTTTCTGGATAATTGATCCCGATGCCATCCACTTCCTCCGGGAATATGCGTGAATGCAGTGGATTTCCCTTGGCAAGTGGCAGAATGCTTGGCGTAAAGAACGGAATCCAGTAGGCATCCACCTGCGTCTTGTCTGTCAGTAAGGAAAGGCGCACGGCGTCTACACCTAGCTTGGATTCGCTGTAGTCGGCTGCAACTACATTTGTTTCGTCTCGCGGATTCAATACGTCTGTAATCTGGATGTCGTCGGCCTTGCCCCATGAAACAACTTGGCGACCGATACGGAGTGCAAGCATTTCGCCCTTCCAGTCGATATAGGCTTCGCGGAGTTTTAAGGCGAAGGTGCCGTCATCGGCAACGAATGCGGATGAGCCGTTTGTCGATTGTGTGCCTAAGGCGTCGTGGACAATCTGGGCGCTCACATAGACCATGGCTTCGTCCAGGTACGATTTGATTGTGCCGTCGAAAGTGGTTTGGCCGAGTAGAAAGTCACCCTTGTTGTGGTGAGCGTTCGGAAGTCCTACCCCGGCCTGCGAGGTTAGGCTACCCAAGAAGACTGTTTCTTGGGCGCAAATGGTTGCAGCAAGGGCTAAGCTGAGTGCGGTAAATCGTTTCATGCTTTCTCCTTTTCTTTGCCATACGGTTTTGACACTTGCAGAAGTGCGGGCGTAATCGTATAGTCGGCGAGCAAGGCGCTTGAAAGGCCGACAATAATCAACAGGCCGAGCACCATCAAGAAACGCAAGGGGCTAAACAGGTAAACGCCGAACATCGCACACAGAATCAACGTGGTCAGGAACATCGAAGCCCCGATTTCGCGGAAGGTCGCTTCCATCGCCTTCGGTAGAGAACCACATTCTTCGTATCGGACTTTCAAGTGTGTGGTCAAGTGGATTGTGTCGTCTACGGCAATACCCAGCACCAAGGGCATCACGGTGACAGTGCTAAAGTCCAGCGCAAAGTCAAAGTATCCCATGACACCGCCCACCAAAATGACAGGGGCCACGTTCGGAATCATGCTGATAATTCCAAGCTTGAAACTGGAGAATGCAAGCATCAGCATGATGGCGATAATGATGAGCGAAAAACCGAAGGATTTCAGGCCGCCAAAAACAATGCGGTTGCTCATTTCGGAATAGCGGATCATGTCGCCAAGCAGTGTGCATTGGGCGTTCGGGAACAGTTCGGCGAGTTTAGCCTTTAAGGCGTTCATGTTTTGGAGCGCTTCTTCGGTGGCGAACTGAGTCATGTCCACGCTGACTTCTGTAATTCTGAATTCTTCGTCCATCGTTTCGCTAAAGTCTTCGTGCATTTCGATAGACGAAAGTTCCATCAGCTGCGCAAGCACGTATTCGTCTTCGGGAACGGCGTAAAGCGAATCTTTGCCTTCGTTCAAGGCGCGATTCATTTCTTTCAAGATGCTTGTCGCCGAGGTCACGCGCGGCTTTCCACCCGACCACTTGGTAAGCGAAAGGGAGCCTACGTAATCTTCGAGTTCCAAAAGTGCTTTCATGTTTTCGGGCTTCTTGAATGCGCCTTCTTCGTCAAAAGAGATCATGATGGAATAGCTGTACTGGTTTCCGAGCTTAGTCTTTAGCATTTTCTTGATTTCTTGCACATAGGGAACCTTGTCGCCCGAAATACTCAGGTAGTCCAGTTGCGCCGTAATCTTGAACATTCCCGGAATAAATGCTGCAATAATCAGGGCTGCAGCCACAATAAAGGGCCTTTTTCTTTTATAGACGAGATCGGACCAGGCTGAAAACACCTTGTCCAGTTTTGTCGCTCCGTCTTTGCTAGTAGTATCGGGCACACCGTTCTTGCCGAACGACAGTAGAATTGGAATCAGGATTGTTACATAGAGGTAAATCGCGAGCACCACAAGGGCTGCGGCTTTACCCATCCATACAAGGGGTTTCATGTCGACAAACAGGAAACTGATAAACGAAGCCATGGTCGTAAGCACCGTAAACAGGACCGGCCAACCACATTCTTCGATGCATCTGATAGCTGATTCTTTACGGATGCCGGTGCGTCTAAATTGCAACTTGAACATGTTTATATAATGTACCGAATAGCCAACGGCTAATGCCATGCCCAGAACGACTGGCAAAGTGACAAGCGTTGAATCGGCCTTTACTCCGAAAAGAGCCATGCCGCCAAATACCGAGGCAATGGCGCTGAGGGTAGTGATTGCCGGAACGAAAACGCCAAAGAAATTGCGCAAGAAAAGTGCCAGGAATAAAAGCATCACGCCGATGCTACATAGCACCCTAATGCCGTATTCGGGGATTTCGTAACGGTCTTCGCAGGCGCTGTCGAACGGGATTCCACCGCCATACAGTTTATAGTCCTTGTTCTGGAATTCGTCGCTTTCCATAATTTCCATCAGCTTGTAGCCGATAGCCAGGTTGACTTCTTCTACGTCGCCTTCGAATTTTTCTTCAAGTTCCTTGCCTTCGAACGGGTGGAGCGACAAGGATATCCAGGTCTCGCGTCCGTCGTCACTGACGAGTGCGTTGATGAGGGCGTTCGTCTTTTCGTTTCCGCGCATCACGAGGGCACGTGCCTTGGCGAGTTCTGCGGAGTCCGAGGGGATTCCGTTCTCGAAAGGCTTGACGATTTCGAAACCTTCTTCATTGCCTACGGGAATATTGACATTGATAATCGAGGTAAGTCGGTTCGCAAACGGAATTTCGTCTTGTAACCGAGTCCCGATTTTGTCGATGACATTCAGGATATCTTCGCTAAAGACATCGCCATCGCCTTGTTTTACGAGAAGGACTCCGATGCTGTTCAGGTTCCCGAAGACCTTCTCGTATTTTTTTGTGTTGATGGTGATTTCGTCAGAATCGCCAAACCAACCTTCTTCGCCGCGCGAGAGGGCAAAATTGCCAAGACCGGAACTGCAGATTACTGTAATAATGAAGAGTATGACAAGGATTACCCAACGGTATCGAATCTGGGCGGCTCCGGCTTTGCGGAAAAATTGATTGATTCTAGAAACTCTCATTTCTACTTGACCTGTTCACGTTCCAACGCACTGACTGTAAAGTAACTTTCGTTTACTTTTTCGTCGTACTTAAGGTTCTTGATTTCGTAGACGGTTTTGTGGTTTGTTTGGACGTTGGTCATGGTCATCTTGAGAGAGGTCCAGTAGCCGTTCACTTGCTGAATATTGTCGGCAACGAGTGTCTTTTGCAGGCGGTTCTGCTTGTCGTAGTATTCGCCCTTGTGGACCACGTAAGTTTTCTTGTTCACCCAGGACACGCGACGGCTGACTTTTGCTTTGGGATCCTTTGCCTTGGCTTCGAGAATCCAACAGTCAATTCCGTTCACCTTCTCTTCGCCGAGAATGGCGAAATTGTCTTTGGAAAGACTGCGGGTGCCCAGGTCGTCGTAAGTAAAGTCCGTTCCCTGGAAATCGTCGTCCTTGCTGGAACCCGAAACGCGGCGCACCTTTTTCATGGCAGGGAGGTAAATCCAGCTGTCGCTATCGACGGTGGAACCATCGGCCTTGTCGGGGTAGTCGTAGGTGAGGTAGCTGATTCCCGCCACGTCCCTGGGTGTCTTGAAAACAAGGACCGTCTTGTCGGTGGTTCCGTCCTTCATAGTGTAAGATGCGATTTCGCGATTGCGGGTTTTCCCGTTTTTGTCAATCAGGGTAACCGAAATGGTTCCAGACGATGTTTTTCCGGAAGGCAAGTCGTGGACTTTCTTGGCGATTTCGTTTGCCGACTGGGCAAAGGTGGTTGCCGCATACAATAAGCTAGTGCCGAGCACTTTAATAAACAGATTCTTCATATTTTCTCTTTATTCCATCTTTTTTTACTTTTTACTGCGTTTCCAATATTCCGTGGCACCCAAAAGTCCCCAGCGGTCAAGCGAACCGCGCATTTCTAGGCGACCGTCCTTGGTAAGTGATATCTTTCCATGGTAGGTCTTGTTTTCTTCGGGGTCGTAAATGGAGCCACCCTTCAGCATACCGTCATCTTCTTTCATGTCCTTGATGATGATGGTGCCGATGAGCTTTTGGTCGGCGGGGTCGTCGGAATCCAGAATTTCGGTGAGCTTGCCGTAATACAGCCCGTTGCTGCTTTTATAGATGAGTACGGTGGCGTAAGGCTTGTCGGTATCGGGGTCGATGGCGGTCCACGGTCCCAGAATTTTGTCGACTTGGGCTTCCACTGCCAATGTAGCAAGGCATAAGAAAATGGTGAAAACGATTTTCTTCATAATTTTCTCTTCTTTTGGTTTTACAAGCTTTGGGCTTATTTAATAGTTAGAAACTATCATCCCTTAATATATATTGTTTTTTTTTTACGGTAATGAAAAGTTTGTCCTAGGTATTCCAAATTGGAATATTTTTGCTAAGTTTAATGGCATGAAAGAATACGCTCCTGCTAAGATTAATTTGTTCTTAGATGTCATCCGCAAGCGTGAAGACGGATACCATGACTTGGGCACGCTGTTCCAGACCATTGACGCAGGCGATACCATAAGTGCCGAACCGCGTCAGGATGGTCGCATTACGCTTTGCTACAACGAACCGCAGAATTATCCGCTGGAATCGGACCTGGTTTACAAGGCCGCCAAGCTTTTGCAACAAGAATCGGGCACGACGCTCGGCGCAGACATTTACCTCAATAAAGTGATGCCTTTGGGCGCAGGCCTTGGCGGAGGTTCTGCAGATGCTGCAGCGACGCTTCGCTTGCTGAACCAGCTGTGGAAGCTCAAATTTAAGTTCGAAAAGCTCGAAGAAATCGGTGCGAAACTGGGTGCTGACGTGCCGTTTTTGGTGCGTGGCGGTACTGCCATGGCCGAAGGCATTGGCGAAAAGCTGACTTTTGTAAAGCCGTTGCAGTTGAGTGACGAACAGTACCTGTTGGTCGCGACTCCGCTTGATTCCGTACCGACCAAGGATGCCTACGCGGGCGTGCCCAAGTCCGGCCCGGACCGCTGGGAGACTTACAAGTCCAAGTGCATGCGCACGGGCAAGGCTGCGTCGATTGACTTTGCGCTTGCCAATACCTTCAATGCTTTTGAGGAATCGGTGTTCCCCAAGCACCCGCTTGTCGAAGAGATGAAGAATGAGTTTAAGCGTCTCGGGGCGAAGGCCGTCCTGATGTCGGGGTCGGGGGCGTCTGTTTTTGGCGTTTTCGAGACCCGTAAGCAGGCGAAAGAGGCTGCCGAAGAGCTGAAACCCATCTCCAGGTACCAAGTGGTAACCCGCTTTTTTGAGGGTTTTTAGCCCTCACCCTTTGAATTTGGCGTAAATTTGCTATATTTGCGCCACCATTGGGGTATCGTCAAGTGGTAAGACAACGGATTTTGATTCCGTTATTCGTAGGTTCGAATCCTGCTACCCCAATGAATTTTTTAACCATTTACTAATTGGAGTAAAATTATGGAACTCACAAAGCTCGCAGCAACCTCGAGAGTGCTAGGCAAGAGCCGCGACAACGCCCGCCTTCGTAAGGCTGGCCAGATCCCGGCTGTCTATTATGGTAAGGGTCAGGAGTCTGTGAATATCAGCGTTAGCGCAATTGATGTTCGCAAGGTCCTCGCCCCGGGTAAGCGTTACACGCTTCTCGACCTGGAAATTGATGGCAAGGCCGGCAACGCTGCCGTAATTTACAACTACCAGAAGAACCCCCTGACTCAGGAAATTGAACACATCGACTTCCTCAAGATCGACGATGCTACCAAGGTCAAGGTTCGCGTTCCCGTTAAGCTGAACGGCCTTCCGGTTGGTGTTAAGACTCAGGGTGGTACTTTTGCTCAGCAGAACCGCTACATCCAGCTCGCCGCAGTGCCGACCAAGATTCCGGCCGTGCTCGAAATGGACATCTCCGACTTCCCGGCTCCGACGACTTTCTACGCCAAGGACCTGAAGCTCGAAGACGGTATCGAACTCGCTTGCAAGCCGCGCACCGTTATCTTCACCATTACTGCCAAGAGCGGTAAGAAGGCTGACGACGCTGCCGCTGCTGAAGCTCCGGCTGCCGAAGCTAAGTAATTTTCGAAAAGAAAAGACATTTTCTTTTCAAGAAAATTTCAAAGGACCTGCCCTGAATAAAGGGTGGGTCTTTTTTTTTATATTTGGGCCATGTATATTATTGTTGGTCTCGGAAATCCTGGTACTCAGTACTCTAACACTCACCACAACGCTGGCTTTATGGCAGTCGAAAAGCTTGCTGATTCAAGCAAGGACTGGAAAAGCGAACATAAGGCGCTGACCATGAAGGTGAATATCGCAGGCGAAGAATGCCTGCTGGTGAAGCCGCAGACTTATATGAATTTGTCTGGAGAGGCGGTGCAGGCCCTGATGACCTGGTACAAGGTGAAGGTGGACCATCTGCTCGTATTCAGCGATGACATTAATTTGGATGTGGGCCGTATCCGATGCCGCAAGGATGGGAGTCATGGCGGTCAGAACGGACTGCGCAATATCATTGAGCATGTGGGCGACAAATTCCCGCGAATCCGTTTTGGTGTAGGCAAGTGTCCGCCCAAGTATGATTTGAGCAACTGGGTGCTGGCCAAGTTCCCGCCCGAAGATCGCCCGGCCTTTGACGAGGCTATTTCGAAAGTTCCTGCCCTTGTAGAATGCTACTTCAAGCTTGGCATCGAAAAGTGCATGGAACGCTACAACGGAAAATAAAAACCGGCTTTTTACAATATTTCTAGCGGTATAGCGCTAGGATTTGCGCGTGAAAATTACTATATTCTATGCGCAAAAGAGGTACTATATGAAACTTTTGCCAGAAGCTTTGACGTTTGACGACGTCCTCCTTGTTCCCGCTGAATCTTCTGTTCTTCCGGCTCAGACCGATGTGAGCACTCAGCTCGCCAGCAATATCAAGTTGAACATTCCTATTATCAGTGCCGCTATGGATACCGTGACGACGGCTCCGCTCGCCATTTCTTTGGCTTTGCAGGGTGGTCTCGGCATTATCCACAAGAACATGAGCATCGAAGACCAGGCCGAAGA